>MDSV01219403.1_pt1 | contig 18792 bp, 19 predicted proteins | sample 810851 | NCBI WGS metagenome assembly MDSV01 (sample SAMN05326640, study PRJNA326480) | marine metagenome | isolation source: seawater | place: Atlantic Ocean: North East | collected 2012 | reverse complement strand
TTAGAGAAAGGCGTCGTGTAAACACAAAAATCTTTATCGGGTAGGCGCCGCCATAGCTCCCAAAGATAAGACTGAATCCCTCCTATCTTCGGTGGGAAGTCATTTGTAATTAATATGTGCTTTCTCATAAATGACCCTCTGCCTTAGCCAGCATAATTTCATTTACAACCAGAGGATCAGAATCATTTTTTACCAAATCTACAAGTTCTTTATGACCCAAGCGAATACTGGCCCATACTGCATGACTTCTTAATAAAGAGTCTGAGTTAAGTAAGTATTCTGTTAAGAGAGCCTTAAATAGCTCATTCTCTGTTTCTTTTGAATTGCCGATTGAAACTAGAGCGTTGCGTTTTAGATAACGAGGATTTCTTTCTGCTATGTACCAAGAAGAAAAACGATCTAAAAGTTCTTCATCTTCGGCTTCTAAAATTTCCGAAGCAAGATAATCCGCCTTGATCTCAGGTTCCCCATCACTATTCCGCTCTTCTCTTCCCTCTGGACACACCTCTTGGCAATCATCACACCCATAAATACGATGCTCTATACTTTCTCGGTATTCGTGGGGAATTATTCCTGGAGCCTGAACAAGCCATGCAATACATTTTCTTGCGTCTACTACTCCTGGCTCAATAATTGCCCCTGTAGGGCAAGCGTCTATACAGCGCTTACAGACGCCGCAGTCTTGTTGAACTTTTTCGCTTAAAGGAAGTTCGACATTTGTAACAATCGAGCCCAAAACAAACCAACTCCCCTGTCCGGGAATCAAAACATTGCCATTTTTACCGTGCCATCCGATACCTGCCCGAATAGCTGCTGCACGGTCGACCAAAGAATTTTCATCTGCAACAACCTGTGCTTTCCAGCCATCTTTTTTTAATATTTCAGAGATCTCTGTCAGAGCTTCACGAAGAACGCTGTAATAATCCTTTCGTGCGTATGCAGCAATTCTTAGAGCCTCACTAGACACTGTTTCGAGCCGCGGAGCTGGTGTTCTGAGAGCTCCTACAATTAATGATTTTGCATCTTTCATTATCATTTTTGGGGTTGTTGAACGTTCAGGGTTTCGAAAAGTAAACTGCATTCCTCCATGAAGCTCTTTTTCTTTTCTTCGTTCTATTTCAATGCGCGTTTCCAGAAAGGGCTCCGCGTTGGTAACACCCAATGCCGATAAACCCAATTTTGGGGCTAATTTTGAGATCTTTTCAAAATACTCATACCCCAAGTCATTATTTACCTCAAGACTCATTATCGAATTTTATGAGACCTTGAAGCTTTAAAAAACCCTAATCGGCTCCGAATAACGCAATGGAGGCACCAAACCAGCCGCTACTATCTGCTTAATGGAGCGATATTCGTCAAGATTAATTACTACTGCCGTTGAATCAGTATCTCCACATAAGAAAGTAACTACACAGTCTCCACAGTGTTGTGATTCTTGTTTAGTGCACTTTTCACAATCAATTAATAACTTATTTTCTCTTTCTTTAAAATTCATATTTATAGATTGTCATGTGCCTGTGACAGTAAAATCAATTTTTGGCCATTTAAGTGGCTTCTCTTTTAATGAGGGATGTTTTAAAGTTGAAAATTAGGCTTATTTTGAGCTTCTTAGCATTAGTTTTTTTGATTTCTCTCACTTCTTGTGGATCACGTCATGAGGAGCTCGACAACATTACTCAAAGCATTGAAAAGTGCCCTGGAGAGGTGGTCCCTACACCCTTGATAATCAACTGCTACTACCACAGCGAAGGCAACTCGGATACAGCTTTTGCAGTAATTAAATCTACGAAAGCTACCCATAAGCCAATTCTTTTCCTTCACGGTGGGCCAGGCGGGAGGTCAATTTCTGATCGGCATATATGGCTAACACCTCAATCCGAACTACTAAATTCTCATGATTTAATTTTGGTTGATCAAAAAGGTTCAGGTGAATCTAAACCTTCTCTAGACTGCTGGGAAGTTGATGGTGGTTTAACAGCAGAATCAATTTCAGATTGCAAAACGAGGCTTTCTTCAGAAGGAATAAATTTTTCTTCCTATCGAATTTCAGAAATCGCTGAAGACATAGTTGACCTCCGAATCGCCTTAGGGATTAACAAGTGGAATTTGTACGGTGTTTCTTTTGGTTCGCGAATAGCACTCGAGTTAGTTGCCATCGACCAAGCAGCAGTTAATAGCGTTGTTCTAGATTCACCTCTTCCTAGTCACGTGGCAGCCTATGACTCTTTACCATACGAGTCAGAACTGGCAATAAATTTTGCAATCAACAACTGTCAAAAAATAAAAGAATGCGACACTATAGTTCTTGATCAAGAAATCCCTGATTGTTCAAATGAACAAAAACCCATATCCGAGTGTCTCGGTGAGTTGCTCATAGATCTTCACAAAAATCCGATTATATTTTCAGATGGTGAAAAAAGCATTCCTGTTGATGACACAGTATTTGCATCCCAACTAGCAAAAACTCTTGCCCACCCAGATGGAAGAAACATTGTTCCAAAAGCTGTGGTACTGGCACTAAATGGCCGTATGGCGGAAGCCATGAGTTCTCTCTTGACTGTTGGCATTTCTGGGTATTCAGAAGGTGATGAATTAAGTGAAGGTGCACAATTCTCTTCTGAATGTCTTGACGAACTTCCAAAAAACAATCCTCTTATTGAACAGTATTCAACTCCTATCGCTTCAGCTCTGACTGAAAGAGAGAAAGTCCTTCAGGAAATCTGTGCAATTTGGAGTCCTGATGAAACTATTTTGAAGGAAACTTTTTTTCAATCATTTGAGACAGAAGCCTTAATACTTGGAGGTTTGCTTGATCCAATCACACCAGTCGCCTGGTCTTCAAAAACGCAAGAAATTTTACCAAATTCTATTTTGGTGAAGAGAGAGAATTGGACACATGCCCCTTCCTTGAGCGACCAATGCGCAAAAGAACTTGTCTACAAGTTTTTCACTGGTAGCCGGTGGGTTGCTGAAAATGCACCTTGCTGAACACAGTTTATTTAAGGAACGTAGACACCCAACCAAGCAAACACACATAAAGAAACCATGCAACAAGCTGAGATAAAAGGAACAGCGAAGCGAAGCCTAGCTTGACTAGAAAGTGATAAAACACCCAGAATTATTGGAAATCCATTTAAAGCGTACCTCTCAAGACTGTTTATGTTCTCTGCTGCAAGTGCTACTGCTATACAGCTAGCCGAGAAAAGTACATACCTTAGAGGCCATTCTTTAAAAAGTTTGACCAATAAAAAGAACAGTAGTAGAGCAGAAACTACATGCAAAGTTTCAGTTGGCGAAGCCCCAGTGAATACCCGAGCGATTCCTTTAATGATTCTAGAAAAGGGATCGACAAAACTACCTCTTAGAGACTCCTGTGCTTTTATCGGAGCGAGAGTTTGATCAAAGCGGAGTGACGCCCAGAGTATGTATATACCGCTTCCGATGAATCCGCTGGATAGAGCCGCAGTTGACTCAAATAATCCTCTCCTTTGGTTTATTTTCCGATTTTCCCAAATTGTCCAGAGTATTGGAATAGTTAGAAGTAAACCAGTGGGTCTAACTAAAGCTGCCGCAAATGAACAAAAAATAACTGTCTTCCATTGCTCTTTACGAAGACCTATAAAGCAATAAATGCTAAAAGTTAAGAAGAGACTCTCCGCATAAGCCCATGTAAGCACGAAAGAAGATGGGAAAATAGAGAGCAACCAAACAGAACGCTTGGCCAATCTCTCATCACGGGTTTCAAGGAAAACTAATTTTTTAATTGCCACCAAGGCTATTAAGGAAGCAAGATTTGCTATGAGGATCAAAGAAATAGAAACAGGTCCCGGAATTAAAACATCGAAGAGACGCCCCAGAATTACATATCCAGGGAAAAATCTAATCCCTTCCCTAACCACATCGTCATAACCGTTTGCAACTATAGAGGCGTACCAATCTCCATCCCATGCCATCAAACCTCGATCGAATCTTTCCCCATTTGGTGGGTCAAAAGTACCTGAAAGTAATTTGCTCAATATCCAAGCTAGAAAAACAAGACATTTTGAGATAATGAATGCTGGCAACACTAAGAGTGCTTCACGACAGAAATTACTACTACTTGTCCAATTTAATGATTTAATTCTCTCAGATTTCATTACTTGTTACCGTCGTATCGAACAAGATTTGCGGGGTTGTAATACTCATCACCGTCAGCATTAACCAGAGTTTCACCGCCACTTAGTCGCTTACTTAGTTCTGATCTGAATGAACCACATTGTTTTCCAAAGGAATCGAATCCATCTATCCACACGAGCCAAATATTTTGCTCACTGCTACTTCTAGCTAAGAGATCTTCAGCTATAAGCAAAGGTGAAGATTCAAGATTTCGCTCCCTGTAGTCATACCAGTCGATTCGCTCCCCGCTCTCCAGTGATGGGTAAGAAAAAAATTCATAACCCTTGCCCAAAACTCTGTTTCCTGCTGGAGCTAACTGATCGGGACAAAAAACGATCGAATCTCCTTCCTTTCCCTCATTAGCAATAACGTCCGCAATCTCTCCGAGTTGAGTTCGATCCCGTGAGAGTTCTCTGGCAACTGAGACAGAACAAAGAAGCAACAAAAGTGTGAGAAGTAAAAGAGTTACCTTTGACGGCAGGCGCGACAACCCGACAGCAGAAGCAAAAATTACAAAAGGAAAGAAGAAAACTCCGTATCTACCTTGAAAGGCTGTGTCTGTTAAAAGACTTACTGTCGAGCCAAGAATCATTGTGCAAACAGAAATAAGACAAATTTCTTTCAACCAGTAAAGTTCATTTAAACCAATTTCTAATCCAGGTCCTTTTTCGTTAATTCGAGTGAAAACTCCAAGTGACACTAATAAAGAGAGCGCGACTGCTACCAATAATGCTTCTGATCCTTTGCCTCCGCCAAAAGCTTCTAGAGTCAAAGCCAGAACAACTGTTGGCCTGGGTGCTTTTGACCAAGGGGTTCCTGTATGTTCTAACTGCTCGAGGAAAACCGGTAGCCAGAAAACAAAAGGAATGCAGGCTCCTGCACTCCATGTTATTAGACGCTTGTAATTCTTTTTTTCTTCACCAGAACTTCTCATAGCCCTAATCAAGAGAAAAGATACGAGCCCAGCAAGAAAGAAAAGTGACCAATAATGGGTCATCAATAAGCAAGCAAGAGATACCGCATAAAAAAATCTGTTTTTAGTATTTGAATTTTGCGTAACCGTAGCTTTGTAGAAATTTAAATAGACGCACAGAAGCAAAAAAATTATTAATGAATACATGCGAACTTCTGTCGCATATCTGATAGCAAAAGGGCTTGATGCCATTAGAGAGGCAGCTATCAGTGACTCTCTCTTGCCCATGTGAATGCGAAAAGTGAACCAGGTCATCACAATTGCCAAACAACCCAAAAGTCCAGAAAAGGCCCTCAGGGTAAAATCTGAATTTCCGAATAAATCTGCCCAGAACCCTAAAAGAAAGTAATACAGAGGTGGGTGACCGTCGTGGCGCAAAGCTTCCACAAGAGAAGAAAAACTCTCTTCCGCTATAGAAGCCGACTGAGCTTCGTCGAGCCAAAGCGGTGTCATAGGCAAGAAATTGAAAATGACTCCAAATGCAATTCCTGTCATGGCAACTACCCAAAACACACTTTTTTGAAAATCAATTTTTTCAGTCACAATTAGATCGTACCCCTACATGAGTTAGAGAAATATCTCAGGCCAATAGAAGTAATTTTTGCTTATTTTCCCCTCTATCCCTTTTGGGCTTCTATGATCCGTATTAGTGACTATTAATGACAATCAAAATATTGATCCAATTATTATCGGGGCCGGGCCAGCAGGTCTTACTGCTGCATACCATCTTGGGAAACACGGCGTAAAAAGTACGGTTCTAGAAGCTGATTCCATCGTTGGTGGTATCAGCCGTACTGAGGTAAGAGACGGTTGGCGCTTCGATATAGGAGGTCACCGCTTTTTCACAAAAGTACCTATGGTTTCTGACCTCTGGCATGAAATCCTCGACGAAGGCGATTTTCTTTTAAGGCCGCGAATGAGTCGCATCTTCTACAAAGGTCGCTTTTATGACTACCCTCTAAAAGCTAGTAATGCACTAAAAAATCTTGGTCTTTTCGAATCTTTCTTATGTGCTCTTTCATATCTTTGGGTGAGAATCAAGAAGCCATCAGATGTAAGTACTTTTGAAGGTTGGACGGTAAGTAGGTTCGGTTGGCGGCTCTACAGAATGTTTTTTAAAACTTACACTGAAAAAGTTTGGGGTGTTGATGCAAGCGAAATACAAGCCGACTGGGCTGCACAACGTATTAAAAATCTTTCTCTTTTTAAAGCCGTATTAAATTCACTAATGCCAAAGAGGAATCAGAAAGAAATTACAAGTCTCATCGAAGAATTTGAATATCCGAAACTGGGCCCGGGAATGATGTGGGAGAAATGCCACCAACTCATACAAGATCAAGGTAGCAATGTTGTTTTTCAGAACTCTGTAACTTCTATTAAGCATTCAAATGGTAATGCAAACAAAGTAATTACTGAGAGCCCTAATGGACCTGAAACTTTTCTTACTTCGCACATAATTTCCTCGATGCCAATTTCTAAACTACTTCTGGCTATGGATCCTCCGGCTCCTGAACACGTCAGAGAAGCTGCGCTCTCGCTGACCTTTCGTGAGCACATAACCGTCGCACTGGTGGTTCCCGAAGAAGAAGGTTTCCCTGATAACTGGATTTACATACACTCGCCTGATGTCCAAGTTGGCCGAGTTCAAAACTTTGGAAGGTGGTCTCCTTACTTAGTTAAAGACGGAAAAACTTGTCTCGGTCTTGAGTACTTCGTTACTGAAGGTGATGAAATTTGGAATACTCCTGACGCTGATCTAATAAGTCTTGGCAAATCCGAAATGGGTATTCTGGGACTGTTAAATTCTGAATGTGTTGAGGAGGCTTACGTCGTTCGGATGCCAAAGGCTTACCCGATGTACGACAAAAACTATTTCGAAAATGTCGAAACGATTAAAACGTGGTTGAAACAAAACGCCGAGAATATTTTTCCAGTTGGCAGAAACGGCATGCACCGCTACAACAATCAAGACCATTCTATGCTCACTGCCATTTTAAGTGTTGAAAATATTCTCGGAGCTGATCATGATATTTGGTCTGTGAATGTGGAACAGGATTACCACGAAGAGGTTATCGAGACTTGAAAGCCCTCTTTAGGTACTGAAAGTGATAATTCCATTGCTACGTGATCCTCTAGGCAACTTTCTAAAATTTCAAAAAAGACCATTTTATTTCAAACTGCTTCTCATTTCTCTTTTTGCTTTCCTTGTAAGAGTTCTATACGTGATTTTTGTTGAAAAAGGAGATCCGTTAAATGGGGACGCCTTTTACTACCATCATGCTTCCCGCTTTCTTGTTGATGGTCTCGGATTTATTGAGCCATATAGATACATGTTCGGGGGAGCTCAAGAACTGCTCTTCATTGAAGACCCCTCATACCTAACTAAAACCGCGAACCAAAGTCTTCCCGTCGGACACATAGAACCAACGGCTGGCCACCCGCCTCTTTGGGTTTTATTTTTAGCATTTCCGGTTTTGATCGGATTAGATAGTGTTTTTATTCAACAAATTTTTTCTGCTTTAATAGGTTCCGTCGGTGTTTTCACTATTGGTTGGGCAGCGCGTGAAGTAGTTGGTGAGAAAAGTGGACTGATCGCCGCAGGAATAGCTTCAATATATGCATTTCTATGGTTAAATGACGGACTGCTAATGTCAGAAACTCTCGTTATACCAATAGTGGCAATTATAATTGGACTTTCCGCTCGTCTATACCGTAAGAGTTCCCTTTACCTTGTATCAGCATTCGCTGTGATAGGAGGGTTGGCAATTCTCACAAGGGCTGAATTAATAATCGCTATTCCTTTTTTGGCATTACCTATTCTACGCACTTCATCTGAGACACTGAAAAAACGATTGATCAAATATTTACTTGTAGGAGTTATTGTTATTTCGGTGATGATGCCTTGGGTCGCTAGGAATTTAATCCAGTTCGAAGAGCCGGTATTCCTCTCAAATGGTTCAGGAATTTTAATGGCGCAGACTAATTGTGACGCAACTTACTTTGGAGATAAACAGGGTTACTGGGAATATTTGTGCGGTTTACCTCAACCTGTAGGAAAAGATGGTGAACCTACTGATGAATCAGTTCGTGATAAGGAGTATCGCTCAAGAGGCATTGACTACGCTGCGGACAACAAGAAACGTCTTATTACCAATGTCATCCCGAAGCGGATAGCTCGTTTATGGGGTTTTTACTCTCCAATAGAGCAGTTGCGCGCTGACAAACTTGTTGAGGGAAGAAATTTCAGTCTTTCACTTATAGGACTTTTTCAGTATTATGCTCTGTTGCCTCTGTCAATTCTTGGTCTGATTAAACTCAAGAATAAAAAAGGAGCTTTGTTGCCACTCATAGCTATGCCTTTAATTACCACATTTCTCGCTGCTATAACTATGGGAACAACCAGATACCGCGTTTCAGCTGAAATCTCAATAATAATTTTTGCTGCCTTTGGGATACAGTTTCTCTTCGAAAGGATCAGGAAGGTTCGCATAAGTACCAAACAAGAATCGATTTCTTTTTCAGAAGATAAAACATGCTAAAAAATATTTCAGTCACCCTAGATGTTGAAGACCTTCGTCCTGCAGATCATTTTGAAGACCGGTCAAAATTGATGACAGAAAAAGTTTTAAATCTTTTTGCTGAAATGAAGATTCGAGCGACAATTTTTGTCGTGGGTGATGTAGCGAAAAAGCATCCAGAAGTAATAAAGAAAGCTGTAAAAGATGGACATGAGATTGGCTTGCATTCCCATAAACACATACCCCTTCAACTGTTAAACCCAGGTGACTTTGAACAAGAATTAAGCGACGCAAAAACATTACTTCAGGAAATTTCTGGGCAACAGATAAATGGCTTTCGTGCTCCGACAATGTCACTTACACCCGAAACTAAATGGGTGATCCCAATAATGCAAAGAGTAGGTTTTACTTATTCTTCGAGCGTTCTACCTGCTAAAAACCCTCTTTATGGATGGGATGGTTTACCTACACACCCATTCAGGTGGTTTAATTCAGTCATAGAGTTTCCTTGTCCGGTAACGAATATTCTTGGCTTTACCATTCCTTACCTAGGAGGAGCTTACTTCAGACTTTTCCCCTCAATCATTAGAAAAATAGGCGTGAGACGATCTTCAAATAAAGAGGTTCTTTGGACCTACTGTCATCCTTGGGAATTTGATCCAAACGAAAGCTACTATCAGCTTGAAAACGTCGGCCGTGCCACAAGTCGGATCGCTTGGATCGGTAGAAAAAAGATGGAAGGTAAAATGCGTGTCTTTCTTAAGGACGCTTCATCAGAAACCCTTGGCGACATAGCGTCGACAATGAATCTTTCTAAACTGCAAATAGTCGATCCGGAATTTTCACCTCTTGGAAAAAAGTGAATCTGCAGTGGGGACCGCTATAGAAATCAAAGAGAAATATGAGATACGTAAAAAAGTAAACTTTAATACGATTCTATTCCTTATTTGTCTATTGGGGCTTTCCATACGTCTCTTGTATTTTTTTCTCGTAGCTGCTGACAATCAATTAAGTGGTGATGCCTCCTCCTACCATTTAACGGCAAATCTTTTTGCAGACGGTCTTGGCTTCACTGAACCATTCCGTTACCTCTTTGGGGCTACCGATTTAGTACCTATTGAAGGAGAACTGGTTGAAGTAGTCACACCAATTGGCCACATGGAACCAACTGCGGGACATCCGCCGATGTGGACCTTACTGCTCTCAATCGGCTCTTTTCTTGGTTTCACAACTGTTTTCCAGCAGCAGATATTTTCAATATTTCTAGGCATACCCTCAATCGTTCTTGCGGGTTTGATCGGACGGAAAATAGGTTCAGAAAAACTTGGTTTAATTACTGCATCACTTACTGCCACTTATGCATTTATTTGGATTAATGACGGACTTCTTATGGCAGAAACGTGTGCAATCACTGCGGCCTTTGCATGCATTCTGGCCGGACTTGTTTTTGCTGAAAACCAGAAAATGAAAAACGCTCTGATTTTTGGCTGTGTTGGTGGTTTAGCAGCTCTGTGTCGGGCTGAACTGCTCATCTATTTGCCCCTTGTAGCAGCAGTTATTCTATTTAAGAAGAAGATTTCATGGCGAATAAAAATAGTTCGCTACCTTTCTATTGGCTTAGTGGCCCTGCTGGTAATTTCTCCGTGGGTGATTAGAAATCTTTACTCATTTGAAGAGGACGTTTTTCTATCCGACGGCGCGGGCACGGTTTTAGTTCAAGCGAATTGTGATTCCACCTATTACGGGCAAAACCTTGGGTACTGGGAGCTCAAATGCGGTCAACCGCCCCCGTATGGCAAAAATGGTGAATTACTTGACGAGTCACAAAGAGATATTATTGTTCGAGACAGATCTCTTGATTACATCGCTGATCACAAAAAGAGGCTTATAACAGTTGTTGCCCCTGCGCGTATCGGCAGAATGTGGGGTGCATACAAACCCATTGAACAGCTACGCCTTGACGTCCTTGCCGATCGCAGATCTTTGACAATTTCCTCAATAGGTTTTGGTCAATATCTGCTTTTATTACCTCTTTCCCTAATTGCTATTTTAAAATTGTGGAAAAAAAGAAGAGAAATTATATTTATAACTTCAGCATGGATTCCAGTTGTTACATTTACAGCTGCCTTAACTTTTGGGAATACCCGCTATCGAACTGCTGCCGAAACATCCTTGGTTGTTCTTGCAGCTTTTTCTATTGATCTATTAATTAAGAAATTTGCAAAAAAGTCTGAACTATTCGACAGGGATGTATGAGCATCCCCCTGTTGGGTCATCGTAACGTTGATCCTTAGTCCACTCCCCCAACCACCAGTTGTCTTCTTTCGTAAAAAGGGGAAACCTTTCTTCAATTTTTTCAAAAACAGATCTACCTATAACTGCAGCACCGAATGGACATAGATGCCCATCGTCCTTGCCGTTGCGAACCTTACGTATCTGATAAGTCTTACCATCAAGGCCAGTTAGGAAACGTACAAAAGCACCCTGTTCACTGCCAAGTAGTTCATCTGTATCTATAAATTCAACTTCTATTTTGCGATCAGAAATTTCTCTATAAATTTGATTAACTAGATGGCGATTTTCCTCCAAACCTTCCCCCTCAGGGGTTGGAGGCATTCCTATCCAGATAATCAGGGAAGAAACTTTTAGTATTTCTTCTATTGAATTTTCTATGATTTCTTCATACTCTTTTTGATTTTCTTCGGCAAATGCCAGATCCCAACCTCCGATCATTACTGTCATAACCTCAGGTTCGTTTTCGAGAGACTCTTTTAGATAGCCCTTAAATCCTTTTTGAGTTAAACCAACTCCCCCAAATGACCTATTTTCTACATTGACCGTTTTAGTTGATTCTAGAACTGCTTTTATAGCTAGATCTGCATCATAAGAAACGCTGTCTCCAATAGTGACGACACTTAAAGGCTCATTTTCTGTTGGAGTTCTGATTATATTTTCACTCGAATCCACACTTTCCGTTTCTGATTTTTCTCCATTATCTGATTGTGTGTCCAAAAGAGTTGTTTCTAGAACAACTTCTTTTTCGATTAATAAAGATGAGGCTGGCGTTAAATCTTCTGTAAAAAAGGTCAAGTTAGGTGAGCTAGTCGAGGTTAGAGTTGGCAATCTTGCCGTCTGGGTGGTGATTTCCTGTCTTGCAGTTGATGTCACTGTTTCCTCTACAGATAGATTTCCAAAAGCGGTTTCTGTAGAGCTGCATGCTGATAGAAAACAAATGGACGTAATAACACACTCTTTGTAGTATTTTCTAAACACTTGGTGAGGCTAACCGACCGTATAGGATCAGCGTGCTGTGAAGAAAAACAAAATCTTACCTATCTCTGCAACTCTTCTAATAATTCTCGGACTTTGGGTTGCTTTAATTCCTTTTTCACGGCCTTTACCAGGTGGAGAGATTTTCTCGTTTGAAAATACTCCAGAGGCTTCTTGCAGAAGTCCAATTTTTGGTACTTTTGCTGAAGATTCACCCTCTTATGATGTTTATGTCTCCCCTAAACCAAAAATTGGAGATCCAACAATAAATCAATCTATTAGTTGCTCTAGTAGAGCTACTTTCCGTTTCGTCTTTGGATTTTCTCTTTTTCTTTTGGGCACATGTTTAATAATTTATTTTAAAAGAAATAAAAAATGGAAAACTTAGATCTTTTACTTACTGCACAACTCTTAAACGGCGTGTTCAAACCTAAAACTCATGTAACAGTTGAATACTTGGAATGGCAGTATCTTAAAAATCCTTCTGGATCTGCTTGTATTGGATATCTACTTGAAGCAAATAAGCAAATAAGTAACTACGCTTTGATTCCAAAAATTTTCCAAAACCATCTCGGAAAAAGAATCACTTTAGGTATAGGTGTTGATTTAGCCGTGTCACCTAACAGTCGTGGCAAAGGATTATTTCGTAAAACCATAGAAAATAGCTACGAAGCCGGCATTAAAGGTAATTTAGATGGGATTCTTGGAGTCGCGAATTCGCAATCTTCACCAAGGATGACCGAAGCGATGGGATGGAGAAAACTGCCTTCTTTAGATTTTCGACTTTTAAAACTCTCGAGATCAGAAACTGCTTTAAAAACATTTCAATTGCAATCTGATCAATTCAAAAAAATTGCTATAGAAGGAGTTTTTGATTTTGAAACTTTTGAACACCCTTCTGAATTTTACCCTGCTTGGAACAGAGAACTTTTGGAGTGGAGGCTTTCAAGGCCAGGAGCTGATTACTATTTACATACATGTGAATCGGCTTTTATCGTGAGTACAAAAATTTCTCTCAAGGGGCTAAAAATAGCTGTTCTGCTAAAAGCATTTCCTATAGACATGAACAAGACACCAATCCCAATTGCACCGATTGCCTCAGGTGTTGCCAAGTACCACAAAACGCCTTTTGTTGCTTATTGGGGTCAAAATCAACACTTTGAGATGAATGGACTTAAAGTCCCAAGAAAATTTCAACCCAGCCCTCTTGATTTAGTCGTTCATTTTTTTGGAAGGAACCGCGATTTCGAACTTAAAGAATTTGAATTATTAGACTTCGATGCTTTTTAGATGTCGAAGAAAAATGTTCAAGCGCAGATACCGTTCTTTTAATGGAAACTGCGGCCATCATTCCAGCTTTTAACGAAGCAGAGTCACTGCCAAGTGTAATCCGTGAAATTAAAGAGCTTTTTCCAGACCATCTAATAGTTGTAGTCGATGATGGTTCAACAGATGAAACCGCTGATGTTGCTAAAAAATTTGACTGTGTGTGCCTCTCCATGCCGTTTAACCTTGGAATTGGAGGAGCTCTTCGTTTAGGTTTTCGCTACTGCCTTGACAGAGAAATTGACTACGCGTATCAATTTGACGCAGACGGCCAACATGACCCAACGCAAATATCTTCACTACTATCTGAACTCGAAAACTCTGACATGGTGATTGGTAGCAGATTTTCCACTGATTATTCTTACGAGGTTGGCCAGAGTAGAAAAGCTGCCATGAACTTCCTAAGGTTCTTGGTGAGAATTTATACCGGTCAAAAATTTACTGACACTTCTTCTGGTTTTCGCGCTTTCAGAAAACCAGTAATCAGGCTTTTCGCTAAGGAATATCCGGTTGAATATATGGACTCTGTGGAGGCCCTACTTATAGCTTCAAAAAATGGTTTTAAAATCTCAGAAATCCCCGTTCAGATGAGAGAACGATCTGCTGGACAGCCATCTAACCGTAACTTTCGCCTAGTTTATTATTTTTTAAGACTCTTGATAGTTCTACTTGCTGGTACTCGCGGAAAGAAAAAGGAGTGACTCAATGAGTACATCGACACATATCTTGATAGCTGTTCTTGCATTAGGGTCTTTATTTCTGATCGTAAGACTAGTTAGGCTTAAAGCTCTTAAAGCAAAATACTCAATTCTGTGGCTAACAGTTGGAACATCATTAGCGGTTATTTCTGCCGTTCCCCAGATACTCGATTGGAGTGCCGAACAACTTGGCATTTGGTATCAACCAACTCTGTTCCTTCTCTTAGCAATTGGCTTCTTATTGCTTTTGGCTATGCATTTTTCTTATGAACTTTCGCGAATAGAAAATCGTGTAAGGATTCTCGTCGAAGAAATCTCTTTACTGAAAGAAAAAATAGAAAAAGAAGATTAAGAAACTGGCAACAGATTTTCAACCCATCCATCTTTTTCTAAGATTTCTTCAAATTCTCTAGACAAAGCATCGGCTCCTACTTCAAAAAAATGGACGCCATGTTCTTTGCGAAGAGGAACCATGGAACCATCAAGCATTTTCATATTCCAACGAAATTTTCCTTCTTCATCACCTAAGACTTCCATACTGTCGAGCATTTCAGCTTTTGGATACCAATCACTGACTACAGAATGCCAAATGCTGTTCAAATCGTCCGTCAAATAAGAGGGATCCGACATTTTAGGGGTAGTCCACCAATACAGGTATGCTCCATCTGCTATCCAATGAGAAATTGCGTCGTTCGCTCGCTCAGTTAAAACCTCGCTCCACCGCAAAGAACCTGGTTCAAGATCTTCCCCTTCGATTGCATACCCTTGAAATTCGTTAGCTCCAATCATTGCTATGACAATGTCCGGACGCACTTTTCTGACCATCGAGTTGTAATCAGGTATTACGTCATCTTCCCAGTCCCAATAAGGAACCGTGAAGCCAAAACCAAGCGCACCCCTGCCTTCAATATTTACATCAGGCCGTGCTTCTAAAATTCTTTCCAGTCCATATTGAAAATCAAGCATAAGAGAGTCACCTACGGCAAGTATCCTTAGCGGATCTTCAACCGTAGCTGTCCTTCGAATTTTCGCTAAAGACTCTGGGTTAACTAAAGTTGTAGTTGTAGTTGTAGTTGTAGTTGCAGCTATTGCATTTGCGGTTATCTGAGGAGGTAAAATCGTCGGGCTAGGCGGCAGATCAATTAGATTCTCAATACTCGATGATGCTGATTTCAATTCAGTTGCTTTTACCCCGCTGTCATTTTCTTCCTTTGCTTCTTTTATTGAAAGTATTGGAAAGCTTTCTTCTGGGACGATCAAAACTTGTTTCACTAATGGTTCAAGCATCTGTTCTGATGGAGAAGTATCAATTATGCGTTCTGAAAAATCTCTTATTTCATCAAATTTAATTTTTCTACTTAAGTCACCTATTGGCTCTGACCATTCTCTGGCTAAATCGCGACGAAAATCATTTTTTTGTGTTGAGGCCCATATGTCAAGCACACCAGGTGCTAAAAAAGAAGCGAAAATAAGAAAGAAACACATCACGAATAAAGATTTAAGAGCTTCATTGGAAGACTTTTTCCGCATAAAACCGCCTATCTTTACTATAAAGCGGCAATATTAGTGCATTTTGCTTAAAAAAAAAGGAAAATCAAAAAATATTAAAGAAAGTTCAAACAGGATCCACCACAGCTTCGTTTGATTCTTCTAATTTAACATTTGACAGTTCGATTGGTCCGGTGAGACCAGTCGAGTTACAACTATAAAAGGGGTACCTCTCCATGATGTCAACAATTCTCACTCTGATAATTCTAGGAATGCTTTTTCAGGGTGTAGTTGCTGTTCTTGACAGTATTCTCGACACCGCAGGTGTCAATGGGATGCTTAAAGGACTTCCAATTATCGGGCCTAATTTAAATTTAATTTGGGCTTATCTTTTCGTAGCAATCACCGAACTTGGTGGTATGGACTACGGTGCATCAACCGAAATTCTCGGAATGGGAAGTTTCGGATCTGATATCGGAACTGCACTAGCAATTTGTGCATTTATTCCGGTCGGAAATGCAGCAATTTCTGCTCTTGGTAAAGGCGTAGCCCGCTAAGTAGCAATAACTAAAAAAAACCCCGTCACTTCGGTGGCGGGGTTTTTTGCATTTATATGGACCATCAACTCAACATTTCTACTTTCACAAAAATTCCTTTTGCTATTGCAGTCCTCGTTTCCTCCGCCCAGAGCTCAGCTGAAACATGAATTTTTCGACCTTCAATTTTTTCTATCTTCCCTATCCATAAAAGTTCTTTAGCTATGGGAGTAGGTTTTTCATATCTTACTTCCAACGTTCCTGTCATAGCGCCACAATTATTGACAACCAAAACGCTTCCCATTATGTCGTCAAAAAGTAAAGCAATTACACCTCCTTGGACAAGATCAGGTGGCCCTACATAGACTCCATCAAGTTTTCCAAGAGCTCTTATTTCCTTGTATTCACCTTCATTGCATACTTCCACCTTTAAAGGTGGTGCTATTGGATTAAGAGGGCCTACAGCCGGACTGTAAGGAAAAAATTCTGACGGGCTCTGATCTCTTTTTTCAATTGGGTTTTTATCGTTCTTCAAAGACCCCTGTGCCGTTGTCCCTTCGTAGCTATAATTTTCAGCCTCCGAAACAACATCAAAAATTTTTCTACTTAATTCATTTATAACTTCATCAGTTGTGTCGATCAAGCGAACCGCTTTCATCAAGCGTCTGGTCACTTCGTTTAAATACACTAATTCGCCAGACACAAGTCCCACTTTCTGATTGCCTAAAGTATTCTGAGATACTGCACAAATACTGTTCTGAAGACTACGGTTAATCAATGAAAGCAGAAACTCTCTATGACAAAAAATGAACCTAAAGTTGCTGTGGTAACAGGTGCCGCTTCCGGAATAGGAAGGGCAACCTTAATTACTTTGCTTAATCAGGGATTTAAGGTTGCCGCGATGGATGTAGACGCTGCCGGCCTTGATGGATTGTCAAGCGTTATTAAGTTAAATAAAGACCTTTGTGAAACTTATGTAATTGATATTTCTTCAAGAGAACAATGTCATTCAACTATCTCTCGAATATTTGAAAAAAACGGCAGAATCGATGTCTTTGCGAATATTGCCGGAATTGCAAGAAGCGAACACGCTACCGAAGTTTCCGAAGCGTCCTGGAATGAAATGCTTGGCGTCAACCTGTCGGGAGTTTTTTGGTGCTCGCAGGCGGCAATACCCTTCCTGATAGAAAGCAACGGTTCTTTGATCAATGTTGCTTCCTGCTCAGGACTCATGGGGCAGGCTTATACAGTCGCTTACTCTGCCACTAAAGGTGGTGTTATTGCCATGACTAAGTCATTGGCAATGGAATACGTTAAAACTGGTGTCAGGATAAATGCTGTAGCGCCTGGTAGTGTCCAGACTCCACTTATTAACAATTATTCTATACCGGAAGACATAAACATGGATTTGGTGAAACCATATATGGGCTTTCGAGGAATGGCTGAACCCGAAGAAATTTCAAATGTGATTTCTTTTTTAGTATCAGATGATGCCAGAAGAATACACGGAGCCGTCATTGCGGTCGATGGTGGACTAACAGCAGGTTGAAATGGCTTCTAAAAAAACCCAACATAGTGAAACCCCTTTTGTCCTAGGTGTCGACCTAGATGGTGTATGCGCCGACTACACAACCGCATTTAGGGAAATTGCTGCTCAAGAACTTGGGGTAGACCAATCCGAGCTTCCACTTAAACGTTCTTGGGATTTCAGCGAATGGGGACTAAGCACTGAGGAGTATAGAAAGTTGCACCATCTGGCAGTTGACGAGTATAACATGATGAGACAGATGCCCGCTATGGATCAAGCATCAGAAGTTTTGTGGAGACTTTCTGATGCCGGTGTTTGGATTCGAATTATCACTCACCGCCTCTACGTAAACTGGACTCATGCTAAAGCAGTTGTCGACACGGTCGAGTGGCTAGATGAAACAAAGATACCGTATAGAGATATTTGTTTTTTAGGAGACAAACCACAAGTGGGAGCTCATTTATATATCGACGACGCTCCCCATAACATTGAGGCACTTGAATCTACCGGTAATAAGGTAATAATTTTTGACGCCCCTTATAATCAAAATCTAGAGGGACTAAGAGCACATGATTGGGAGTCTTGTGAACACTTAATCTTAGATGAGGCGACAAAAATGGGTTTCGAAATCCAATCTCAACTTCCAGGATTTGAAGAAGGTAGAGACCGTTTCTAATCAGGAACGTTTAAAATCGGGCGTTCTTTTCTGCGAAAATGCTTTAGGGCCTTCTTTTGCGTCTTCTGAGGCAAATACTTCCTTACCGATTGGATCTTCGAATTCAAAGGCCTCTTTTTCTGTCATTCCGCTCGTCTCTCTAAGAGTTCGCAAAACAGCCTCAACAGCGAGCGGGCCGTTTTCACTAATAGTCTTAGCTATTTCCATAGATTTATCCAGAGCGTTGCCATCGTCTACTAAATGACCGACTAAGCCAAGATTCTTAGCTTCTTCAGCTGTTATATGCTTTCCTGTTAAAAGTATGTCTGCGGCTTCTGTAAAAGGTATCTGCCGTGCAAGTCGAACTGCCGATCCACCCATTGGGTATAAAGACCATTTGACTTCAGAGACGCCGAAAACAGCTGATTTTCCAGCTACTCTTATGTCAGTTCCTTGGAGGATCTCCGTTCCTCCAGCAATAGCATTTCCCTCCACAGCAGCTATCAGAGGAACTCTAGGGTGCTTTGTTTTCAATAAACCTCTATAAATAAAATCCGAACCTTCTTTTTCCATACGTTCACTAACGTCATAATCATCTGTGTTTTCACTATCACCTGAGAGCGATCGCAAATCCATTCCTGAGGA
>MDSV01107411.1_pt1 | contig 18795 bp, 19 predicted proteins | sample 810851 | NCBI WGS metagenome assembly MDSV01 (sample SAMN05326640, study PRJNA326480) | marine metagenome | isolation source: seawater | place: Atlantic Ocean: North East | collected 2012 | reverse complement strand
TTTAGAGAAATGTGACAAACTTTTTGAATTAAAAAATAAAAAATTATTAAAAATAAAATGATTAGCTTTATATTAAAAACTATTACATCATGTATTTACATAATTCTGTTTAAAATAAAGTTTTTTAGATCAATGTCACAAGAAGGAGAAGATTTAATAATAGATAGGCTTATACAAATAAATAATATTGATTATAAAGATATTTATTATTTAGATATTGGAGCAGGTCATCCAATAAAATATTCAAATACTTTTTATTTTTATCTAAGAGGGTCACACGGTATCACAGTAGATGCTTTGAAAAATAATATTAATTTACATAAATTACTTAGACCAAGGGATATTTCAAAAAATTATCTTATTGGTGATAAAAATGAAATTGTTGACTTTTATTTATATAAAGAATCAGAGCTGAATACATCCAGCAAATTTAGAAAAAAGGAGTTAGAGGAATATAGTATCTTTTCTCAATCAAAGCAAAAATTAAAAAAAATATCAATAAATAATTTTATTAAAAATGAAATTAAAGATGATTTAAATAAAATAAATTTTTTAAATATTGATGTTGAGGGAAGCGATTTAGAAATAATTAAATCTATTGATTGGGAAAATTTTCAACCCAACATAATTTCTGTTGAAATATTGTCAAAACATATTGAAGAAATTAATGGAAGTGAAATTTATAAAATTTTGAAATCAAATGGATATTCAATGAATTCTAAATTAATTAATTCAGTTATATTTACAAAAAATTTAAAATAAAAATTAAATGAAAAAAAAAAATAAAATTCTTTATGCACCAATTATTTTATTTACTTACAATAGAATAGATCATTTAAAAAAAACAATTAATTCATTAAAAAAAAATAAAATTTCAAAGTTCTCTGATTTAATTATTTTTTCTGATGGAGCTGCAACTAAAAAACAAAATTATTCTGTTCAAGAAGTAAGAAGTTATATTAATAATATTACTGGTTTCAAAAGTTTAAAAATTTATTGTAGGAATAAAAACTGTGGATTATCAACAAATATTATTAGTGGAATATCAAAAGTTTTTAAAAAATATGATACTGCTATAATTTTAGAAGATGATTTGGTGTTAAATAAGTTTTTTTTAAAATATATGAATGATGGTTTAGATTTTTATAAAAATGAAAATTGTGTAGCGAGTATACATGGATATATTTATCCAATTAAATTTAAGAAAAAAATCCCAACTTATTTTTTTTTGAAAGGAGCTGATTGTTGGGGTTGGGCAACCTGGAAAAGAGCATGGAATAAGTTTGATAAAAATGGAAAAGCATTACTAGAAAAAATAGATAAAAAAAACCTTAAAAAAGAATTTAATTTCAATAATAGCTATAATTATTACGAAATGCTAAAAAAACAAATCAGTGGGAAGAATGACTCGTGGGCAATCAGATGGTATGCATCTGCTTTTCTAGGAAATATGATTACACTTTATCCTACCCAAACATTCGTTAAAAATATTGGAACAGATGGATCTGGCACACATGGATCTGGAAATTCAAAAATTAACTTTAGTAAATTTTCTCAAAAAAAATATACAAACATAAAAGAATTAAAAATAGATTTAAAAGAAAATATTATTGCAAAAAAATATGTTGAGGAATATTTTAATAAAAATTCTGAGTTTTATTTGAAAAAAATACTCAAAAAGTTTTTTTAACGATGCTAGCAAAAAAAATTCTTCCACAAAAATTGATTGATACAATCAATAGTTTATTGGCTCGAAAAATTATTTTAAAAGGAAGTTTTAATACTTGGGATGAAGCAAAAAAGAATACTTTTGGATATAACGATAACTCTATATTTAAAAAAGCGAAAAAAAGTTTGAATATGGTAATGAATAAATCTGCTAAATTTGAGAGAGATACTGTTCTTTTTTATAAACATTTTCCGGATAAAGAATTCATATCTATAATTAAAAAAATCTATAAAAAAAAAAAAATTAATATATGTGATTTTGGAGGCTCTTTTGCGTCCTCTTATTTTCAAAATATAAATTTTTTGAAAAAAGATAAAATAACTTGGAATGTAGTCGAACAAAAAAAATATGTAGATTACGCAAATAAAAAATTGAAAATTAAAAATCTAAAATTTTATTCAAATTTAAATAGTGTTTTAAGTAAAAAAGTTGATTTAGTAATTTTCTCTAGTGTACTTCAATATTTAAAGTTTCCTTACAGAGTCTTAAATAAAGTTTGTAAAAAAAAGATTCAAAATATATTAATACTAAGAACTCCTTTTTCAAAAAATCTTGATGAAATTAAAATTCAAATCGTTCCAAAACACATATATGAATCTAGCTATCCTGTTAGAATTTTAAATTATAATAAATTTATTAAATTTATGAAGAAAAATGGTTATTCAATTAAAAAAATAATAAATACAAATGAAAAAATCGACAAACAAACTTATAAAGGAATATATTTTGTAAGGTCTTAATAATCTTTAGCAAGAAAATAAAGATTATGTCTCGTTTCGCTTAAACTTTGGAAACATTCAACATTTTTGAAGTCTTTTGATACAAGATTTTTAAGATCTTCCTTGTTTTTAAATAGCAGTTCATGATGGTCAAAAACGTGATCTTCATCTTCTACTAATGTGTAACCAAAGACCATACCTTTTTCACTCATGATTTTTTTGCAGGATGAAAATATTTTTGAAACTTGCTCTTCTTTAAAATGTTCTATTGCTGCATTAAATATTACGATATCATATTTTATATTAAGATTCTTTTTTTGTAGAGATATATCAATACTTTCGTCTAATATATTTGATTTAATATAATGCAAATTAATATTTTTTAAAAAAGATAGTTTTTTTGATCTTTGTTTTGCTCTATTGATTGCTTCTATATCTAAGTCAATCATCGTAATATTTTTTGCTATATCATGAAGAAAAAATTGAGAATAAAATCCATCTCCACTGCATAAATCTAGTATATTTAGAGAATTCAATTTATTTTTATCTTCAATTAATTCAGATGCAAATATTTTTGGTAATGAGCCTCTTTCAAAAAAAAATGTTTTACCTTTTGCTCTAGTTTGATAAAAATAATCTTGATCATGATCCATCCATTCCGGAGAAGGATCTCTTGCCCATTCGATTAGCATCAACAATCCATACAATTTTTCAGTTATTTTAGACGAAATATGAGCAATTAAATTAACTATTGGAAAAGCTATAGGATAAATAATACTATTTATTTTAAATAATTTTTTTTTTATAAACATAATTTAAATTACTTTTATGGCTAAAATAATTACAGTTCCACAAATTAAAAATTCAACAGGCACAATTTCAGTAATAGAAAAAAAAATCAAGTTTAAAATCAAAAGAGTTTACTTTATTTATGATATTGTTGGAAAAAGGGGAGGTCACAAGCATAAAAATACAAAGCAATTTTTTGTATGTTTAAAAGGAAAATGTGATTTAATTATTATTAACAAGAAGGCAAAAAAAAAAATTCATCTTTCTAATCCAAAAAAAGGTATATTACTTGAGCCCAATGATTGGCATGAGATAAAAAATTGTTCAAAGAATACTATGATAGTGGTTTTGGCATCTGAGTATTACGATAAAAGAGATTATATAACGAATAAATAATATTATGTTCTACGAAAATTTAAATAAAGCTAACGAAATATTTTATAAAAAATTTATGAGCTCTCTAAATATATTAAATAAAAAAGGCAACTATATTTTAGGTAATAATGTAAAAAAATTTGAAAAAAATTTTGCGACTTATTTAGGAGCTAAACAATGTGTTGGTGTTGCAAATGGACTAGATGCTTTAACAATTAGTCTTATAGCTTTAAAGTTACCAAAAAATTCAGAAATATTAGTAGCTTCAAATAGCTATATTGCATGTATTATATCTATAATTAATGCACAACTAAAACCAGTCTTAGTTGAACCAAATATTGATACATACAACATAGATGCAAAAAAAATAAAATCAAAAATTAATAAAAAAACTAGAGGGATAATGGCTGTTCATTTGTATGGTAAGAGCTGTGATTTAGATGAAATAGGTAAAATATGCAAAGAAAATAAATTATATTTAATAGAGGACTGTGCTCAATCTCATGGTTCACTTTATAAAAAAAAAAAGACAGGTACATTTGGTGATTATGGATGTTTTAGTTTTTACCCAACCAAACTTCTAGGAGCAATTGGGGATGGAGGAGCTATAATTTGTAAAAATAAAAAAGATAAAGATTACCTTATGAAATTTAGAAATTATGGTTCCATTCAAAGATATAAAAATGAAATTTTAGGACAAAACTCAAGACTAGACGAAATTCAAGCAATTTTTTTAAATATTAAATTGGCATATCTACAAAAAATTATTAAGCACAAAAGAGAATTAGCAGAAGTATACTTTGAAAATCTTAATCATAAGTTTATTCTTCCTAAAATTGAGAAGCATAAAAGAGATTCATTTTATATATTTAATGTAAGGCATTATGATAGAGATAGACTTAAAGACTACTTAAAGAAAAAGAATATAATGACTGATATACATTATCCAAATCCACCATATAAACAAAAATCTTTATTAAAATTTTTTGATGAAAAATATCCGATTTCTGACGAGATACACAATACAACACTAAGTTTGCCTATATCTTTTGCACACACTAAAGAACAGATTTATAAATTAACCAAAGTAATGAATAAGTTTTGATATGAAAGGGATAATTTTAGCTGGAGGGTCAGGAACAAGATTGTATCCATCGACACTATCCGTTTGCAAACAACTTTTACCAGTTTATGACAAGCCAATGATATACTATCCATTATCTGTTTTGATGCTTGCAAATATTAGAGATATTTTAATCATTACTACAAAAAATGATTTACCAAAATTTAAAAAATTATTAGGTGATGGTAGATCTTTAGGTATTAAATTATCTTACAAGATACAAAAAAAACCTCGAGGACTCGTTGATGCTTTCTTAATTGGAAAAAAATTTATTAATAATAAAAATGTTTGTCTGATATTAGGAGATAATTTATTTTACGGTGATGGACTTCCAAATCTTTTAAAAGAGTCGATCCAAACTTTAGAAAAAAATAATAAGGCGATTATTTTTTCATACAGAGTAAGCAACCCTAGTAGTTATGGAGTGGTAAATGAAAAAAATAACAAAATTTTATCAATTGTCGAAAAACCAAAGTTCAGCAAATCAAATGAAGCCATAATTGGATTATATATGTATCCTAAAAAAGTTATAGAATTTTCGAAAAAAGTTAAAAAGTCTGGGAGAGGAGAATTAGAAATTACTGATTTGAATAAATTATTTCTTAAAGATAAAAAACTAGAACTTAAAAAATTTGGAAGAGGTATTGCCTGGTTTGACACTGGAACAGCAGAAAATTTATATGAAGCAAGTCAGCTAATCAGAATAATGGAAAAAAGAATAGGCTATAAAATTGGATGTTTAGAAGAAATTTCTTTTAGAAAAAAATGGATAACAAAAAAAATTTTTTTGAAACATGTCAAAAAAAATGAAAAATCAGAATATGGAAAATATTTAAAGGAAATTATTTAAGAACAATGAAAAATATTTTAGTTTCTGGTGGTATGGGTTTTATAGGATCAGAGGTTGTTAATAGGTTATTAGATTTGAAATATAATATTATTAATATTGATAAATTAACTTACGCATCTAACAAAGAAAGATTAGAGACTTTTAAAGCTTATAAAAATCATTATTTCCACAAAATTGACATAGTTGATAAAACTAAATTAAAATTTATTTTTAATAAGTATAAACCAGGATTAATAATAAATATTGCAGCAGAAAGTCATGTAGACAATTCTATTAAAGAGCCAGAAAATTTTATTGATACAAATATAATTGGAACTTATAATTTATTATTGGAGACTAATAAATTAAAAAAAAAAAAAATTAACTCAAAATTCGTTCAAATATCTACTGATGAAGTTTACGGTGATCTAATTCAAAAAAAACTTGGATCTAAAGAAGGCGATCCATATATACCTTCATCACCATACTCTGCATCAAAAGCTAGTGCAGACCATCTAGTTAGATCTTGGTCTAGGACATATGGAATCAAACATAATATTACTTGTAGTTCAAACAATTACGGGCCGTATCAAAATAAGGAAAAATTTATACCAGTAATTATAAAAAATATTCTTAATTTTAAAAAAATTCCTGTGTATGGAAGTGGAAATCAGGTAAGAAATTGGGTTTATGTTGGCGATAATGCTGACGCAATAATAAAAGTTGCTTTTAATGGTAAACAAAATGAAACATATAATATTGCAACAACAAATGATTGTACAAATATTTTTCTAGTTAAAAAAATTTGTGACATTATGGTAAAGTATTATGGTTTTGACAAAAAAATTTTTAATTTGATTAAATTTGTAAAAGATCGACCTGGACATGACTTTAAATATAAAATGAATTCTTCAAAAATAAGAAATGGTTTAAATTGGCTACCAAAGTATAACTTTACTGATGGTTTAAAAAAAACAATAAGTTGGTATTTGAATAGAAAATAAAAGTGAATGTAAATCTTTGTACATATTTTGATAAAAATTATTTAAGCAAATTTTTAACGTGCAGATCTTCTGTTAGGAGGTACGAAGAAAACGTAACTTTTTATTGCTTATGCCTAGATGATTTTAGCTATAATTATATAAAGGATTTAAATGCACGTGACATAGTAGTAATTTCTTTAAATGAGGTAGAGGCTGAATATCTCGAACTTAAATATGCAAAGCAAAATAGAGATACTGTAGAATTTTATTTTACCCTTTCCCCTTTTTTGCCACGCTATATATTAAAAAAATTTGATTTAGAAATTATTAATTATATTGATAGCGACTTATATTTCTTTGATACTCCAAGAAAAATTATTAATTATTTAGGAGATAATTCAATAATTTTAATCGAACATGGAATTAAAACTCAGAGATTTGGAAAGTACAATGTTGGCTGGCTTACATTTAAAAATGATAATATTTCAATATATTGTCTAGATAAATGGTCACAGGATTGTGTTAATTGGTGTTATGATTATGTTGAAAATGGAAAATATGCTGATCAAAAATATTTAGATCAATGGCCAAAAGAATATAAAAAAATAACCATCTTGCCACCAGAGTTTAATTGTGCTCCTTGGAACTTGAAAAATGGAAATGTAAAAATATCAAAAGATGAAATGTATATTAACCAAAATAAGTTAATTTTTTATCACTTTCATGGATTAAATATATACAAAAATTTTTTTTCAACAGGTTTTTCTATTTACAATAAAAAGCTTAAAAAATCATACGTAAGTTTTTTATATTATAAATATATTAATGAACTTGAGCATTTTAAAAATAAATTGAACATTGAAGAAACAAATATTAGACAAACTTTAGATCTTAATAATTTATACCAATCAATAATAAGTATCTTAAAAAAATTAATAAGATCATTTAAGTTATTTTTTTTTATTGATCTTTATAAGAAATAGATTTTTTAAAATAAAATAATATTATTAAGTATATAAGCAAGGATAAGCAAATTATCAAATATGAAGGTAAAATTTTCAAGTTATAAATTACTAATGGAAGTAAAATCATAAAAGTATAAATTGTAAGTGTTATCTTCAAACTAAATTTTCTAATCAGGTAATGATGAAGATGATTACTGTCAGAAGAAAAAGGATTTTTTCTTTTTAAAATTCTTTCTACAAACAATCTAAACATATCTATACCTGGTACCATGAATAAAATGAAAATTTCTTCAACTGGTTTTGAATTAAAAATCCACTGCTCTTGATTATAATGTGTAATGAAAAAACTTCCAATTATTGATCCAATTAATATTGATCCTGAATCTCCAAGAAAAAATGATCCATTCAAGTTAAAAGGTAAAATTATAATTAGAGTCATTATCAATATTAAGAAAGAAAAGTTTATATCGTTATAGTAAATGAATATATAACTCATCCAAATTATTGATATTATTATTCCTAATCCATTGATGCCATCAATTAGGTTAAAAGCATTTATCAAAAGAAGTAGACACAAGACACTAAAAAAAATACTATAAACTTCTAAAGAGATAAATTTTGAAAATGTTTCAAAATACAAGTAATTAATAAAAAAATTATCATTAAAAAGACCAATAATAAAATAAGCCAAACCAATAATTATTAATTTATTTATAGATGAAATTTTTTTTATGTCGTCAATTAATCCAACAAAAAAAGATATCAAGCAAAAAAATATAACACTAAGACTTTTTAAATTAATTAAATCTACTGACGCTAAATAGATATTTATTATAATAAGATTTATTAATATTATTATACCTCCAATTAAAGACGTTGGAGTTTTATGTATTTTTCTTTTTTCATCAGGCAAATCAATTATTTTTAATTTTTGTGAAATATAATTTTTATATTTTATTACTAATAAAATGGAGGTTACAGATGAAATTACTAATGCTATTGTATTGATAATCATTTTTTTTAAATATAAATAATGTAATGCATAATATAAATTTAATTAAGAGCTTAGATAACTTTTCATACTTTATTTTTCTAATTTTACCATTAACTTTTGTTATAGGCACTGCAGCAGTTAATATATCAGTTTTTTTATCCATATTTTGCCTAATTTATATATCTTATAGAGATCAAAATTGGCAGTGGATCAAAGATAAAATTTTCATATTTTTCATGCTGTATTTTATCTATTTAATTTTAAATAATATTTTATTTAATTATCAAAATCTGTCCTCTGAAAAAATGTTAAAAATTTTAGGATATGGCCGATTTATTTTTTTAGTTTATTTTATATCAGCAATGTTTCAGAGAGTTTCAAATTTTAAGAAAAAATTTTTTATAAATTTTAACTTTTTTCTTATTGTATTCATAATTTTAGATATTTTGATTCAAATGATTTTTGGAAGCGATATATTTGGTTTTTCTGGAGGAATGTGTTTTGGCGAATACACAGAAATAAATTTTAAAACTTTAACAAAAGAATATGTGCTTTCAGACACATGTCAAAGATTTGCTGGACCGTTTAATCAAGAGTTTATAGCAGGCTCGTTTATAGTTTTTTTGGGGAGTTTAATTTTTGCTCTTAAATATTTACATAATTCAGAATTAGAAAAAAGACATTTTTATTTTTTAATATCTCTAGCAATATGTTTCTTGGCTACTCTGATAACAGGAGACAGAAATCCATTTATTTCTCTTTTAATAGTTCTATTTATCTTTTTTGTTTTTGAAAAAAATACTAGAAAATATTTTTTAAGATTATCTTGTATATTTTTTTTATTAGGGGTCACTACAATTGTTTCAAATCTTTATCTTTATGAAAGATATGTATCGGTTGGAAGAGAACTCTTGTCCATTCCGGATAATGTAGATATTTTTAAATTTAAGAAAGACAGTACTAGAAAGGTAGCTTTGGAATCTGAGAATATTTCAAGGAAAACAAATATAGAGAGTAAAAATTATGGAGAAAAAATAAAGATAAAATTTTATAATACTCAGTGGGGAGCTCATTATTTAACTTCTATAGAGATGCTTAAGGAAAGACCTATTACAGGCCACGGCCATAATTCTTATCGAGTTAAATGTAAAAATTATGATTACATTGAATCTGCGGCTGTAGATATCAGGTGTTCAACTCACCCACATAATTATATAATTCAATTATTGTCGGAGACTGGCTTTGTAGGATTCTCACTTTATACTATATTTTTATTAAGTATCTTTATTAAGTTTAATTATTTTAAAGATAATATTGACAAACCTTTCACGATTTTTTTACTTGCATTGTTATTTTCATTTATATTTCCAATTAAGCCCTCAGGCTCAATTTTTTCTTCTATGAATAACTCATTTTTATTTTATTTAATAGGATGGGTTGTTTATTCTTTGAATTTAAATGATATAAGATTTATTAAGAAATGAAAAAAAAAATTGCTCTAATAACAGGAATCACAGGTCAAGACGGATCGTACTTGGCAAGGTTCTTGCTAAAAAAAAAATATATTGTACATGGCATTAAAAGAAGATCATCATCGTTAAATACAAGCAGGATAGACGATATTTATACTGATCCCCATGAACGAAACCCCTCCTTATTCTTACATTATGGAGATATGGTTGATTCAATTGTCTTGATGAGATTGATAGAAAAAATAAAACCAGATGAAATATACAACTTGGCAGCACAATCGCATGTTGCTGTATCTTTTGAACAGCCTGAATACACTGCAAATGCAGATGGATTAGGTGCATTAAGAATTTTAGAGATTATTAAAAATTTAAATTTACAAAAGAAAACTAAATTTTATCAAGCGGGCACCTCAGAAATGTTTGGTAAAGTCCAATCCGTTCCACAAGATGAAAAAACAACATTTTATCCAAAGAGTCCTTATGGTGTTTCAAAGCTATTTGCACATTGGATGACAATTAATTATAGAGAGTCGTACAAAATATTCGCTTCGAATGGTATTTTATTTAATCATGAGAGCCCATTAAGGGGAGAAACGTTTATCACTAAAAAGGTAGTTGATGGGCTATGCAATATAAAAGCTGGTAATCAAAGTACTCTATATGTTGGTAATTTAAATGCTAAAAGAGACTGGGGACACGCAAAGGATTATGTAAGAGCGATGTGGCTAATCATGCAACAAAAAAAACCTGATGATTTTGTAATTGCAACAGGAAAACAGTATTCTATAAGGCAGTTAATTGAATTAGTTGCGAAAAATTTAGATTTTAAAATTAAATGGAAAAATAAAAATAAAGGAGTTAAAGAATATGCAGTCGATGAAAAAGGAAAAAAAATAATTCAAGTAAGTAAAAAATTTTTCAGGCCATCAGAAGTTGATACTCTTTTAGGGAATTATAAAAAAGCCCACACGGTTTTGAAATGGAAACCATCAATTAAGTTTGAAGATCTGATTTCTGAAATGGTTGAAGACAAATTAAATCAGATTCAACATTAATGAAAATTCAAAAAAAAGATAAAATTTATTTAGCAGGGCATACCGGTTTAGTCGGATCGGCAATTTTGAGAGAATTAAAAAGCCAAGGATATAAAAATATAATTACAAAAACTAGAAAACAACTAGATTTATTAGATCAAAAAAAAGTATTTAATTTTTTAAAGAGTACAAAACCTAAGTTTATATTCATTGCCGCTGCTAAAGTTGGTGGTATAAATTATAACAACACTAATAGAGCAGAATTCATTTATCAAAATCTTATGATTGAAGCTAATATCATTCATGGAAGTTATCTAAATAAAATAAAAAAATTAATACTTTTAGGTTCAAGTTGTGTTTATCCAAGAAATTGTAAACAACCAATTAAAGAAGAATATCTGCTTACAGGTAAGCTTGAACAGACCAACGAACCTTATGCCGTATCTAAAATAGCAGGAATTAAGTTATGTGAAAATTATAATAGACAGTATAATACAGAGTATAAATGTTTAATGCCTACTAACACTTATGGTCCATATGATACGTTTAATGAAAAAACTTCTCATTTTATTCCAGCTGTAATTTTAAAAATCTTTAATGCTAAAAAAAATAATAAGAAACAAGTTTTGCTTTGGGGGAATGGGAAAGTAAAAAGAGAACTTATTTATGTTGATGATTTAGCAAGGGCTTGTGTTTTTTTTATGAATAAGAAATTTAAAGGAAATGTTATTAACATCGGTTCAAATATTGAGCATGAAATCAGTTATTATGTTAAAGAAATTAGCAAATTTATGTCTTATAGTGGTAAATTAATATTCGATACAAAACAGCCTTCTGGAACACCAAGAAAAAAACTAAATATTTCCAAAGCTACAAAACTAGGCTGGGAGGCAAAAATAAGTTTTAAAGTTGGTCTAGAGAAGACATATGAAAGCTTCAAAAAAGGTCAAATCAGAAAATAATTTAAAAAAAAACTACAAATATGATTTTACAATTATAACTGTAGTTAAAAATGATGAAAAAAATATTGATAAAACAATAAAGAGTGTTTTATTTCAAAATAAAAAAAACATACAGTATATTGTCGCCGATGGTTTTTCGAACGACAATACATTTAACAAGATACAAAAATATAAAAATAAATTAAAAATTCTTCGATTTGAAGATAAGAGTTTTTATCATGGATTAAATAATGCAATTAGATACTCAAAAGGAGAATATATAGGAATTCTTAATTCAGGAGATACTTATTTTAATAGGGATGTATTAAAAAAAGTAAAAAAAGAAATAAAGAATTATGATTATTTATTTGGAAATATTCTATATGTTAATTCTAAAAAAATAATTACGAGAGAATGGAAATTTAATAAAAGTATTTTTAAAAAAATTTTTTTCTATTATATTGCTCATACTTCACTTTTTATTTCTTCAATTATTTTAAAAAAAAACTCAAAAAATATAGTACCAAATATAAAATCTCATCAGATACCGATTTACTAATAAGACTAAATAAATTACCTAATTTAAGATATAAATATTTAAATTATAACTTAATATACATGCAGACTGGTGGTTTAAGCACTAACATCACTAATGTTTTTAAAAAAGTTTGGGAGGACTTACATATAATTTACAGACATTTTGGTTTTCTTGTTTTTTCAATATATTTAAAAAAAATAATTATAAAATTAAATGGAATATGGAGTCCAAAAATTAATAAAAAAAAAATTATTAAATGAACCCACTTTTTTTTTATACCCCGGCAAATATTATTAATAATTCATTTTTTACATATATAATGGTTTTGTTTGCTTTTTTTGGAGAACCAGAATTAAGTGCTGAGATAGCCGTGTTCATAAGTATAATATTTCTTTTTACACAACTTTTTTCTGCAAATATGAGAAACATAATTTTTACCGAAAACAACAGAGATTTATTACAAAAGGTTAAAATATTCAGAATTATTTTTTTTTTACCTATATTTATAATATCTAATTTAATTTTTATTTTAATTTCAAATAATTATAATCATTTAATAATCTGTTTGAGTATTTTAATCTTATTAAGTTGGATTAATGAGATGAATATTTTGGATCAAGAATTAAACAAAAAAATTAAAAAAACGATTTATTATTTATCAATAAATATATTTCTATTAATTTTAGTTACGATATTTGTTATTACTGGGAATAATGAAAAGATAATAAGTTTATTTTATTTTCAAATTCTATTTTGTATAGGGATCTTTTTCAAAATAAAAGATTATAAAATATCTAACATAAAGTTATTTATAAATTCTGAAAATATTAAAAAAATTCAATCTTATAATTTTGCATTTTTCTCTTCATTTTCAATGATAGTAGCAAATTTCTTATCAAGAGTAATAATTTTTGGTAACATTGAAAAAAGTTTAGCAGGAATAATATTTGCAGCTTTTTCAATTGGTTCTTTTCCAGGAACGATTTTTAATAATACATTTGGCCCAACATTAGTTAAAAATAAATTTAAGCTCAATAAATTTTTTATTCTATTACTTGCTTTCATTTTTTTAATTCTTCTATTTCTTATATTGTATCTTTTTTATAGGTTTGATGACTTCACTCACGAATTATATATTCTGATTTTTACTTCCTTAATTTCTTTGGTTGGTTCATTTTCTATGGTGTATTCTTTATACCTTAGACAATCTATTTTAAACATAAGCACTGGCTATCATGATAAAGTTTTTAAATACGATATAATATTAAATATACTTCTTGTGTTTCTAACAATAATTATTTGCATAATTAACAGCAATATATTTTATTTTTTATTTTTCTTCATTTTTTCATTAATTTCACTAATAGTTTACAAATACATGAATAAAAAAATTTCCAATGGATAAATTAATAAAATATTTTAAGTTATTATTTTATTTTTTTTTAATAATAACATTTATTTTAGCACTAAATGATTATGTAGGGAAAAAATATATATATATTTTTTTTTCTATAGTATCGATTTTTCATCTTCTATACAGCTGTAGACAAAATTCATTTTTCGTCGATAAGTTTGTGTCGATTTTTATTTGGTTAGGTTTTTGGTTTAAAATGAGTTGTGAAATCGGTTATAGCATATGGGGTAAAGCAAATTTTCGAGAAGGAAGTGGTTTATTTGATTATAAAGGAGAGTCATTTGATAATGTTCTTATTATAGCAAGTGTAGCTATAATATCGTTCATTTTATGTAGTTTTTTTTCTACTAGATTTGCTCCAATCTACAAACATAACAAGAAAAATATAAAAAGTAATTTTTATAATAATCATAAAAATAAAATATTTTTTTGCTATTTATTTTTAGTTATATTTATTGGATTTACTAATTATTATTTTGGAATTTATCAAAAAGGTCTAATCGTTAATGAAGATTTTAATTTGTATATATCCTATATTTATAGATGGCTACTTCTTTTTGGCTTCACTTCAATTGGATGTACATTAATATATTATGAAATGGGAGATGCAAAACTAAGAAATAGATATTTTTATTTTATATTTTTTGAAAGTTTTGTTTCAAATATCTCATTGCTAAGCAGAGCTGTTATATTTAATTTTTTTTCATTAATTTTAGGATTATTCTATTACTCAAAAAAAAATTTAATTTCACAAAAGGTTATTTTATATTTAACAGTTTTTTCTTTGATATTATTTTTAGTAAGTTTTTATGCTATAGAAGAAACAAGGAAAAAACTTTATTATGATAATTCATCATTAAATTATAAAAATTTTGAAAAAATCAGAGTTGTTAGTAGTGATGAGAATTTTTTACCAGAATATTCCCAATTACATGAAGGCTTTTTTGGTGAAATATTGTATTTAGCAACAAATAGATGGGTTGGAGTAGATGCCCTGATGGCCGTTTCAAGCTTTAAAAGTCAAGATACAACTCTAGGTGTTCATTTAATAATTGAGAGTTTTGATGAAAAATTTTCAATTAATGAGCCAAGTTTTTATGAGAAAAATTTTCTATTCAAAAAAATCAATGAGGATAAATCTTTAACTAAAAATAATAATATTGTTATATTGCCAGGTATAGTTGCATACTTATATTTTTCAGGTTCATTATTGTTTGTATTTTTTTCAATTATACTCATTATGAGTTTATGTTACCTTATAGAGTTTTTTTATTATAAGTTATGCCATCATAATGTACTTATATGCAGCTTTATGGGATATATTCTTGCTTCAAGAATTATACATTCAGGTTATTTAGTTTCTAACAATTCAATATATATTCTTTCTCTGATTATAAATTTAATTGTAATAGTTATTTTGATGAAATCATTTAAAATTTTAGATAAGTATTAAAAGATTTAAATGAATATATTAGGAATAAATATTTTTCATGCCGACACTTCTGCGTGTATTATAAAAGATAGCACTATAGTAGCTGCTGTAGAGGAAGAAAGATTTTCAAGAATAAAACATTTTTCAGGATTTCCAAAAAATTCAATCAATTATTGTCTTAAAGAGGCAAATTTATCTCTAGATGATATTGATTATATATCTGTAAATTTTAATACAAAGTACAATTTTCTACAGAAACTTTCATTTTTAATTAGAAATTTATTTTCAATAAATTTTATACCTAGAATCACACTTATCTCAAAAAGACAAAATATTAAAAAATTATTTAATGAAAATTTTAACACTAATATTAAATCTAAAATTATAAATGTCCCTCATCACTATGCGCATATTTCATCTTCTTATTTATGCTCGGGATTTGATGAAAGCCTTGGGTTATCTTTTGATGGTACTGGTGATTTTTCATGTCTAGAATTATATAATTTAAAAAAAGAGAAGATCAGTGTATTAGATAAAATATGTTTCCCACACTCCCTTGGAATATTTTATCAAACAGTTACACAATATTTAGGGTTTAAAAATTATGGGGATGAATACAAAATAATGGGTTTAGCAGCCTATGGCCAACCAAAATATGTTAATGAAATGTATAAATTATTTCATATTAATAAAAATAATAAATACAAACTAAATTTAAAATATTTTTTGCATCATCTAAAATCTTTCTCTTATTATTTTGAAAATGGAGCACCATATTTTGATAATTTTTTTAATTCTAATTTTGAAAAGCTTTTTAAACAAAAATCCAGAATTAAAAATGAAAAAATAACAGAATTTCATAAAGACATCGCAAGTTCAGCTCAACATGTGTTTGAGCAAATAATTATTTTATATTTAAGTAAACATTTAAAAGACTCAAATCATAAAAATTTGTGCCTTTCAGGTGGGTGCGCATTTAATTCATTATTAATGGGTAAATTAAAAAAAAAGTTCCCTGATTTAAATTTATTTATTCAGCCAAATTCAGGTGATGCTGGTGGCGCAATTGGTGCAGCTTTATATGTTGATAAAAAATATAATAAAAATTTTACTAATAATAAATTTACCACACCATATCTTGGTCCATCTTATTCAAATGATCAAATTAGATCTGCTATAAATGAAAAAATTAGCCAACCAAATAACGAAATTGAAATAAAATATCACAAAGATTTTAAAAAATTAACTAATGAAATTGCAAAATTTATATTAGATGGAAAAGTTGTAGGGTGGTTTCAGGGAAGAATGGAATGGGGACCAAGAGCTTTAGGTAATAGATCAATTCTTGCAAATCCAGCAATAAAAAACATGAAAGATATTATAAATGCAAAAATAAAGAAAAGGGAAGATTTTAGACCTTTTGCTCCGTCTATATTAGAAACACATTATAAAGAATATTTTGAGTCTAAAGAAAATCTAGAATTTATGGGATATGTTGTAAATGTAGTAGATAAAAAAATTGCAGAAAAAATTCCATCAGTTGTCCATTCTGACGGAACAGCAAGGGTTCAGTTGGTTAAAAAAAATATTAACCCAAAATTTCATCAATTAATAGAGAGTTTTAATGAGCTTTCTGGAATACCACTTTTATTAAATACTTCTTTAAATGTTGATGAGCCAATATGTGAAAGCCCATTACAAGCGATTAGTTCATTCACCGCATCATCAATGGATATTTTGGTAATGGAAAATTTTGTTCTTATAAAAAAAAAGATATGAGAGAAAAGCTAAATATATCTGGTTTGTTACCCATATTATTTATATCAATCTCAATTTTTTTTTGGGATATACAAATAAACCTCGAAGTATTAAATTTTAATATAGGATCACGATTTCTCTATTTAACAAATCTATTAATTATTATTTTTTTTTTTAAAAAATATTATTACGAAAAAAAACTACTAAGTAAATCATATATTATATTTTCTTTAATTTTAAGTATTTTAATTTATTTTCATTCTGCCATAAATGCATACAAATATTTTTCTTTTGATATTTTATTAATTGTGGGAGTAATATTTTCTAGTTTAATAATAGTTAAAATTTTTTCAAAATCATTTTTAGAACATAAACTTTATCTATTAAAAATAATTATTTCAGCATCAATACTTTTTTATATTTTTTCTCTATTCGGATTTATATTTTTTGATCCTGAATTATCTGAATTTAAATCCTCAGATTTACTTATTTATTTTCTTTCACCATGTAATACTGGTTTCTACAATAACTTTGATTTTTTTTATAGTGAAAGTTCGCATTTTGCGATGATTTCAATAAGTATTTATATGACTTCATTTTATTATTTAGTTGAAAGTAATTTTAAAGACAAATTTTTATTAATTCTATTTTTATGTTTTATGTTCATTTTATTTAATAATATGTCATTAACCTTAATCATGGGAATTTTTGCGTGTCAAATTTCAATTTTGATTGTTGCTTTAAAAAAAAAATATTTAAAGTATGTTACTCTTTCAACTTTATTAACTCTTATATTTTTATCAATTTTATTCAATACTCCAACATGTAAATACAAACTCAACAATGCGATTTGGCTTGTATCTCAACCAGTAAAGTTTACAATAAATAAATTAATTACTAAAGATGTAACGAATATTAAAAAAGACAAAAATATTGAAAAAGATGTCAGAACAAAAAAAATCAAAACTCAATTTGGGGAATTAGAATTAACTCTTGGAAGAACTACTGATCTATCTTCAGCTGTTCTTATACATAATTTAAAAGTTGCAGGACACTCTATTTTAGATAAATTTTTTGGATGGGGTATCAATAACTATTTTTCAGCTTTTAAATATTATTCAATACAGAAAAATATGGTATTACATCACGAATATGCAATAAACGTAAATAAAGAAGATGGATCGATTAATTTTCCAAAATTAATTGTTGAATTTGGTTTTGTGTCATTTATTTTAGGCTTTATTTACATTTATTTCCTTTTTTCTAAAAAAATTGATTTGTCAGAAAAAGTGTTCTTATTTCCTCTTGTTTTTACTCAATTATTTCTTAGAGGAGCAGGTTATTTTAATGGAGGTTTTTTAATTGCAACAATATTAATATGTATTTTAATTTTTAATAAAAATGACAAATCTAATTGAAAAAATTTCATTAAATATAATCTTATTATTTATATTTATATTAGGAATATATCTTTGTTATATTGGTGGTTACGGATCAGATGAAGATACTCTTCCGATGATAGGGGTATTTTTAGGCATATTAGAAGGCGGTAATTTTATGACTTCTAGATTTACCGGGTATCCAGTTGCAGAAGTTGGCATTGGGTTTTTATCAGTTTTTTTTGGAAGTTTCTTAGCAAATTTAGTTACATATTTTAATTTATTAATTGGTTTAATCTTATTTTATCTTAGCTTTAATAG
>MDSV01215334.1_pt1 | contig 18796 bp, 13 predicted proteins | sample 810851 | NCBI WGS metagenome assembly MDSV01 (sample SAMN05326640, study PRJNA326480) | marine metagenome | isolation source: seawater | place: Atlantic Ocean: North East | collected 2012 | reverse complement strand
TCTACTTCTTTCTCTTCCTCTAGTAAATGGCACCACGCAAAATGAACACATATTATCACATCCTCTCATAATAGAAATAAAAGCAGTTACTTTATTGTTACCTAATCTCACAGGAACAATATCTGCGTAAGTTTCTTCTGTAGATAAAATAACGTTTACCGCTTTTCGTCCATCTTCAATTTCTTTAATTAATTGTGGTAATTCTCTGTATGAATCAGGGCCAACTACTAAATCAACTATTTTTTCTTCTTCTAAAAACTTAGTTTTGAGTCTTTCGGCCATACAACCGAGTATTCCAATTGTTAAAGTTGGTTTATTTGATTTTATTTTCTGAAAATTTTTTAATCTTGTTCTAATTGTTTGTTCAGCTTTTTCTCTTATTGAACAGGTGTTAATAAGAACTATGTCAGCAGATTCAATTTCTTTTGTTGTTGTATATCCTTCATTTTTTAGTATTGATGCAACAATTTCACTGTCAGAAAAATTCATAGCGCAGCCATAACTTTCTAAGTACATTTTTTTTGATAAGTTAAATTTTGAAGACGATCTTAAATTTAAAACCTCTCCTTGTCTATCTTCATCTATTGATTTATTAATCACAAATAATTATTTAAATTTTTTCAAATATAAAAATTTACTGACAAAATGACATATTTTTGCAAATTGTTTTAGATGTTATAAATTATAATTGTTTTGTGTAGTTAATAGTAATAAGAAAAAAAAACTATTTTTGTTTCAAAAAATTTATTTTATGGCAAAAAATCTTGTTGTTGTCGAGTCGCCCGCAAAAGCCAAAACTATTGAGGGATTTCTTGGAAAAGATTATAAAGTTATTTCAAGTTTTGGTCATATTAGAGATTTGCCTAAAAAAAATTTAGGAATTCAAATCGAAAATAATTTTGAACCAAACTATGAAGTATCATTAGATAAAAAGAAAGTTGTTGATGAGTTAATTAAACAGTCCAGTAAATCAGAAACAGTATGGTTAGCTACTGATGAGGACAGGGAAGGAGAAGCTATTTCTTGGCATCTATTTGAAGCTTTAAAATTAAAAAAAGAAAATACAAGGAGGATTGCTTTTCATGAAATTACGAAGAAGGCAATTACTCACGCAATACAAAATCCGAGGGAAATAAATATTGATTTAGTTAATGCTCAACAGGCAAGGAGAATTTTGGATAGGATTGTAGGATTTAAATTATCACCTGTATTATGGAAAAAAGTTAAATCAGGTTTGTCAGCAGGCCGTGTTCAATCTGTTGCAGTCAGATTGATAGCAGAAAGAGAAAGTGAGATAAAGTCATTTGTCAATGAAAATTATTTTAGTGTACAAGCTAATTTTTATACAAAAGATGATACTCGACTTAGTTCAGTTTTAAATTATGATTTCAATAAAATTAGTGATTTAAAACTATTCTTGGAAGACTATAATAATACAAGTTTTAAAATTGATACAGTTGTTCAAAAACCCTCAAAAAAAAGACCATCCGCCCCATTCATTACATCAACTTTACAACAAGTTGCTTCTTCAAAATTTGGTTATTCTGTTAGTAAAACCATGACTTTGGCGCAGAGACTTTATGAGGCTGGTAAAATTACTTATATGAGAACTGATTCAACAAACATTTCTGAAGATGCCAAGAGTCAAATTAAAAATTTTGTAGTTGAGAAGTTTGGAGAGGATTTTTTTGCGTCTAGGAGTTTTTCCAAAAAAACAAAAAATGCTCAAGAGGCTCATGAAGCTATTAGGCCTACTAATATGCAGGTTGAAGACATTGAGGGAGATGAGTCTAAGTTATATAATTTAATATGGAGGAGGACTATTGCGTCTCAAATGGCAGATGCGCAATCTGAAATAACTACAATAAAAATTGTTGGAAATGAAGTTTCAGATAAATCGAAATTTTTTATTTGTAAGGGAGAGGTGATAAAATTTAAGGGTTTTTTAAAAGTAGATCCTATTGATTCTAAGAACAGTGATATTTTGCCAAAAGTTGAAGAAAATCAAAAATTAAATTTAGATTCTATTGTGGCGAGACAAAAATTTAAAAAACCTAAAGGTCGTTATAATGAAGCCTCACTCGTTAAAAAATTAGAGGAGTTAGGAATTGGAAGGCCCTCAACATATGCTCCGACAATTTCAGTTATTCAAAAGAGAGGTTATGTTGAAAAAAGAGATACTGATGGAAATAAAAGAAAGTATTTAGAATTTGTGTTAAAGAATGGTTCAATAATTGAATCTGAAAAAGAAGAGAATTTTGGTATTGAAAAGAAAAAATTATTTCCCACTGATATTGGGCTTGTGACAAACCAATTTTTAATGAAACATTTTTCTAATATTATTGATTTTAATTTTACTGCAAATGTTGAGCAAGATTTTGATAATATAGCAAACGGAAAATTAGAATGGAATACCATGATTAAAGAATTTTATTTTAAATTCGATCCAGAAATTTCTAAGGTTACAGAGTTTGCGGAAAAATTTGTTGGAACTAGAAATTTGGGTATTGATCCAAAGTCAGGAAAAAATGTTTATGTTAGAATTGGTCGTTATGGCCCAATGGTTCAGATTGGTGAAACTGACGATGAAGAAAAACCAAAATTCACAAGTCTACAAAAAAATCAATCCATTGAAGATATTTCTCTTAAAGAGGCCTTAAATTTATTTCAGTTTCCAAAAACAATAGGAGAGTATGAATCAAAAGAAGTTATTTTAGGTAGAGGGAGGTTTGGGCCTTACATTAAATTTAATAATAGTTTTATTTCAATTAAAGATTTTGACATTAACTCAATTACTTTGGATCAGTGTGTTGATTTAATTGAGCAAAAAAAACTATTTGATAAGCAAAAAAATATAAATATTTTTGATTCGGAAGAACCTGTGATTGAAGTGTTAAACGGAAGATACGGCCCATATATCAAATCCTCTGGAAAAAACTATAAAATTCCTAAATCAGTTGATCCAAAAAAATTATCAAGAATCGATTGTTTAGATTTAATTTCAAATAGTAATAAAGGAAAGAAAAAATAAAGTAATTTTCTTTATTATGTTTTCAAATTATTTTAATCCTGTTTCAAATGATGCTTTAAGGTTTAAGGAGCACTCTAAACCAGGAACTATTGGTGATTCAATTACTGTCTACTCTGAAGGATATTTTCCTGATTTTCAAAAAGCTGAAGTAGCAATTTTTGGTGTAAATGATTACAGAGGGGTGTTATTTGAAAGTGATTTTAAGTTAGATATGGATGCAATAAGAGAATCATTTTATGGACTATATTTAGGGAATTGGAATTTGAGAATTCTAGATTTGGGAGATTTAATTTTAGGAGATGATTTGTCAGATACTTATTTTGCAATTTCAGATTTAATTTCAAACTTAATTAGTGATGGAGTTATTCCTATAATTATTGGAGGGGGTCAAGATTTGTGTTATCCTATTTACAAGTCTTACGATTCTTTTAATAAAGGAATTAATATTTGCTCAATAGATTCTAAATTTGACATGATATCTCCAAATAACGTTAAATTAAACTCAAGTAATTATTTGGGTGCGATAATTAAGGAAGACCCTAATCATTTAAATAGCTTTACTAATGTTGGTTTTCAAAGTTATTTTATTCAAAATGATGAGGTACATGAAATGGAAAAAATGTTATTCGAAACATTTAGATTAGGTGATTTTAGAGAAAATATAGTAGAAGCAGAGCCTTATTTAAGGAACTCAGATTTAATTATTTTCGATCTTTCATCAATTAAAGAATCTGATGCTCCTGGAGTGGTTTCTCCATCTCCTAATGGTTTATTTTCTAATGAAGCTTGTGTTTTATCTAGGTATTCAGGAATGAGTGATAGAGTAAGTAGTTTTGGCATATTTGAAATAAATTCTTTAAATGATCGAAACAATCAAACATCACGTTTAGTTTCTCAGATAATCTGGTATTTTTTAGAGGGATTTAGCCTAAGGACAGGAGATTTTCCAACAAAAAACACAATTAAGAAAAATTTTAACAAGTATGTTGTTCCAATTGAGGGAGAAGATTTTATCTTTATTTTTTATAAAAGTAAATTAAGTGGCAGATGGTGGATATCTTCACAAACATCTCAAATCGAAAATTCAAAAAAAGAGGTAATATTACCCTGTTCATATAAAGATTATTTAGATTCTGTTTCAGGAAAAATTCCAGCAAGAATGATGAGAATATTAAAAGTTTAATCATTATAATGTTAGATTTAATTTGTGATCTCATTTTAAAATATATATTTAACTAATATAAATTGCACTAAGAAAAAAATTTATATTATATTTAAACCTTGTTTAACTATAGTATCTCATGCGTAGGATTTTTTTTAACATCTTTTGTTTTATTTTCTTGCTAAATATTTTTGTAGTATTTGGTCAGCAAGACCCTCAAATAACTCACAATATGTTTGACAAGTTTTTATACAACCCAGGTGTAGTGGGAAGTCAGCCATCAATTAATGTTGGCTTATTACACAGATCTCAATGGGTTGGGATTCCGGGTGCTCCAACTACTCAAAATTTAACTGTTGAGTCTAGAGTAGAAGCTTTAAGTGGCGGACTTGGTTTAAATATAATTAATGATGAATTAGGTCCTTTAAGCACAAAAACCGCGACTTTATCTTATGCATATCAACTTAGATTGAGCGAAAAAAATCAATTAGGTTTTGGTCTTAGTTTTGGAATGATGCAGTATACTGTTGGTCAAGATGGATGGGACACTCCTGACGGGACTCAGGATAACTCACTACCACCACCTGGCAGTTCAGCCACTGTTCCAGATATTGGACTTGGTTTTTATTTTACATCTGAAAACTATTATTTAGGTTTATCTGTTACTCATTTAGTTCCTTTTGAAGCTAGTTTTAATGGAATTTCTGAGTTTGATCCAGCGAGACATTATTATGTTTCAGCTGGATATGATTTTGATCTGACAAATCAATTTTCAATCAGACCTTCTTATTATCTGAAAACAGACGGAGTTGTTTTTCAGATGGATTTTAATGTTAATGCTTTTTATCAACAGAAACATTGGGCAGGTTTTTCATACAGAATTGAAGATGCCATAGCCTTTTTAGTTGGTTTTGAAATAGCGAATAATCTTACTTTAGGATACGCATATGATTTTGTTACATCAAAGTTAGCATCTGAATCTACAGGTGGTCATGAAGTAATGTTGAGATACTCGTTTGATTTAGATATAATGGGGAAGCCGGACACTCGTTACAGGAATGTTAGGTTTCTCTAGTTTATTTATAAATAATTTATAATGATGAAAAAAATAATTTCTTACATATCTTTTGTTTTAATAATTGTACTTTTTAACTCTTGTGGTTCATCAGGAATTAACGGAGAATTAACTGGATCAAAAACCACTTTGAAGGATTGGAGAATTCCAGCTCCTGCAGGTATGGTTAAAGTCCCAGAAGGAAGCTTTGTTATGGGGGCGAACGGTGAAAATACACCTTATAGTTCAGGAAAAAAAAGAACGTTAACCATAAGTTCATTTTGGATGGATCAAACTGAAATCACCAACGATGAATACAGACAGTTTGTTCATTGGGTTAGAGACTCCATAATAAGAACAGAAATTTATGAAAATTATGCAAGTGAAGCTATCGATGATGATAATGCTGCTGAAGTTGCTTTTAGTTATGGGGTCCATCGACCTGTTTCTGATTGGAAAGATTTAACAGAGGATGAGCCTGATTCTGATGATTTTGAGAACCTTGATCAAGGCTTAATAGAATTTGTAGGCCTAAATTGGGAGCAAAGGTTAGATCCTACAAGCCCTGAATATCAACTAGCCGTAAATTCAAAGTTGATTATGAGTTCGGATGAACAACTTTCAAGAAAAAATAGTGAAGGAAGAGATTTTTTTCCTCACTTTCAACATAAGAAGATAGATGTTAGGAATTTGAAATATGAGTATCCATGGTTGAATAATAGACAATTAAGAGGAAGGGTGTCCGATCCATCTAATTATAATAGAGAAAACGCGGATAATGATGAGATAGGAATACTTACTCCTGAAACAGTCGCAATATATCCCGATACATTATCTTGGATCAAGGACTTCACTTATACCTTTAATGACCCATTATTTGATAGGTATTTTTGGCATCCAGCATACGGTGATTACCCTGTAGTTGGAGTTAGTTGGAATCAAGCACAGGCGTTTTGTAATTGGAGAACAGCACTAAAGTTATCTGCCACAAGTCCAGATCTAAGATCGTTCGAAACTCAATATAGACTGCCTACAGAAGCAGAGTGGGAATATGCAGCAAGAGGTGGAAGAGAACAAGCTATTTACCCCTGGGGAAGCCCTTATTCAAGGAATAGTAAAGGTTGTTTCTTGGCTAACTTTAAACCTCTTCGTGGAAATTATTGGGCAGATGGTTATATATATACTGGAAGAGCGGATTCTTATTGGAAAAATGATTTTGGTTTATATTGTATGTCGGGAAATGTTTCTGAATGGACATCATCTACATATAATCCGTTAACAGACGTTGTTGTTGGAGAAATTAACCCAGATTACCAATCTTATGCAGGCGAAGGTGATTCTCCTGCTGTAAAAAGAAAAGTAGTTAAAGGTGGATCTTGGAAAGATGTTGCGGCTTTCTTAGAAGTAGGTGCACGTGATTATGAATATATGGACAGTGCCAGATGTTATATTGGATTTAGATGTGTAAAGGCAATTGGAGCGCCAAAGCCAAATGTGACATTTGAAGAGCAAACTTCTCCTTCGATTAAATAAATTTTATAAACAATTAATATACATTAGACATGGGATTTTTCACTAAACTAGCAGATAATAAATATTATAAGACATTGATGCCAATACTTTATGGATGGGGAGCAGCCCTGGTTATATTAGGAGCTCTTTTTAAAATCAATCATTACCCTGGTGCAACTCTTATGTTGGCAATTGGAATGAGTGTTGAGGCGTTAATATTTTTTATGTCAGCATTTGAAAAGGCTCCTAAAGAATATCATTGGGAAAAAGCTTATCCAAGTATTTTAGAAAATCCGGAGGATACTCAAGGCCCTGTTCAGCAGTTGAATAATATTTTTAAGGAAGCAGAAATTGATAGTAAGGTTTTATCTAAGTTAGGTGATGGAATGAAGAAACTTAGTACATCAGCAAGTCAAATGGGCGATGTTATGGATGGAACTAAAAAATATAATAAGCAGATGACAACCGCATCTAATCACTTAGAGAAAATCAATGAACTTTATATTGGCCAAATTAAAGCTTTTGATACTCGAATAAAGGTTACAGAAAAAATGACAGATAATTTAACTGCATCATTAGATCACAGTACAAGATTATCTACAGAACTATCTACATTATCTAATAACTTGAATGCATTGAATGGTGTGTATGGAAACATACTTACCGCTATGACTAACAAAAAGCAAAAGTAATATGGCAGGAAATCATATGAGCGAATTGAGTCCTCGTCAGAGGATGATTAACATGATGTATTTAGTGTTAACAGCGTTGCTTGCTCTTAACGTTTCAAAAGAAGTACTGGATGCTTTTTTTAGAGTAGATAAATCACTAACACAGACTGTTTCTGAAAAGGCAGAAAACAATCTTCAGAGATATGTGGATTTTTCTGCGAAAGCAAAGAAAAACCCTGCAAAAATTGCTCGTTGGGATAGTTTGGCTCAGGAGCTAAATAAGGAAACGTTGATTATTACAACTCTTATTGACTCAATTAGATTTGAAATTTGGGCAGAGGGCCAACCAAAAATTGGAAAATCTATTGTCGATGTAAAAAATGATGAAGAATATACTCAATGGAATGAGTCAAAATCATTAAAATTAATTGGACAACAATTAGGAGGAGTTCCTGAAATTGAAGATAAAGCAAACACTGTTACGACTACCAATATCATGATTGATCCTCATGATAGGTACCCAGGTGATGCAGCTGGTGTAAAAATGAAAAAAGCTATAAACAGATATAGAGATTTTCTTTTATCTATGGATGTTTTTCCATTAAAAGATTCTACTTATCAAGTTATTGTTCAGGACTTATTTGATACAAATGATGTTATAGAGGATGGAGTTACAAAAACATGGGAATATAAACAATATAATGATTACCCTATAGTTGGGGTCTTAACATTCTTAAATCAGACTGCTTTAGATGTAAGAACTGCTGAAGACGTTATGTTAGAATTGTTAGAGCAAAAAACTGGAGAAAGTATTGTTAGTATTGACAAACAAATTCCTTACGGTCTACCTAAAAAATCTTATATGATGACTGGAGATGAATTAGAAGTTTCTCTTTTGTTAGCTGGTATTGATACCAAAACAAGACCAATATATGATGTTTATGAGCTAGACCCGAAGTTAAAGAATCCAGTTGACGGAGTTAATAATGGTAAGCCTCTCCCAAAGGGAACTACCTGGGAACAAGTTGACGGAAAATATGTATTTAAATTAGATACAAATTATAGACTAATCAAGGACATTGGGACAAACCCAGATGGAATGGCCACTTTCAAAAAGAAAATGTCGAGGAGAGGGAAGCAGTGGGTTGGAGGTGTAGTTTCGGTGGTTTCTGCTATGTCAGATGATGGCTATTTAAGATATCCATGGGCTACCGAAATAGTTGTGGAGCAACCTATGTCTGTAATATCGCCTGTAAATTTGAATGCAATATATGTAGGTATCGAAAATGATTTTAGAATTGCAGTGCCTGGTTACGAACCAAGTCAAATTTCATTAAGGTCTGATTACTCTGGGTGTTCTATAAAATCACAAAGTGGTGGTAATTATAAAGTTTCAGTTGATAAGAAAAAAATAGGCAAAAAAATAAAATTGTTTGTTAGAGCAAATAAAGGAGGAAAAGTAGGCCAGGCGATGGAATTTAAAGTTTATAAGCTACCCTCTGCTACTGCGACAGTAGATAAAAAATACAAGGGTGATTTTGAAACTTCTAAAGGAAATGTAGGTAGATTTCTGGGTCTATATGCTAAGAAAGATCCTTCATTTGTGTATGATTTAGATTACAAGGTAACTCAGTATAGTGTTAGATACACAGATCCTAGAGGAAATACAAAAACAATTAAAGATGTTAATGGAAGTAAATTTGGAAACAACGCCTCTGTTAAGGGTGTTTTAGAGTCTGTTAAGAGTGGTAAAACAATAACTTTCTTTGATATTAAAACAAAAGTTTATCAAAAGGGTAAACCAGTTAAGGGCATTAAATCGCCCGCAAGTAGTATAAGTGTGACAGTTAAATAAATAAATTAAAATTTTAAATTATGAATAAAGTATTTTTTGTTTCAGTAATTTTTATTTCTAGTGCAGTTTTTTCACAAAATAGTGGTAATACTGAAAATAGATCAAAAAACACTGTTAAAGATTCTTTAATGTATAATACTTATCATTTAGATAAAAATAAAGAAAGAATTGAGCCAGTTTCTCCAACTAATATGTTCCAAGACCCTAACGACCCTAGTACTACTTGGAAGGATTACGAAAGAGATTTAAATGGAAATATAATTTATGATAAAGAACCCAACAACAATGGGAAAGTAAGATGGCAGGATGCTTCTTATTGGAGTTCAAGAGAGAAGCAAGGAATGTGGGAGGTTGCAAAGTTACCCTATGTTAACGAAGATGATGTGATGTGGGGAACAAGATTAAGAAGAGAGGTTCATTTAAAGGATCCTGCTAATATAGCTCTTAAAATGCCTTTTGATATTATATACTCAGATCATACAGGCTACGGAGGACAGTCTAGGCAACAAGAAGTATTTTCTGGAATTGATTCAAGAAAAAATCTTTTTCAAATTTTGTATGATGCCGCTGTTTCAGGTCAAGTTAATGTTTATAACTCTAGAATGTCTAGACAATATTCAATGAATGAAATATTAGGAGATGTAGAAAATAAAAAGAATGGAGTATTTAGCTACATAACTAGCGCAATGCAAGAAGCTGAAAATGAAAATCAGCAAGATGATGAAGATTTATTTTTTGGTGAAGAAGAACTAGAAAGAATTGATGTTCTTCAAATTTTTAATCCTAGTGATGTAATAAAATACATAATTGTTGAAGATTGGTTTTTTGATAAAAGAAGGTCAAAAATGGATGTTAGAATTATTTCTATAACTCCAGTTTGTCAATATGATGCTGAAACCCTTGACGCTGATGGTGATTTACTAGTTGAGACTGTTACTTCGGAAGCAGGCACATTCTTTTATCCTGAAATTAGAAAAGTATTAGTAAATCATAAGATTTATAATGAACAAAATTTGATGTCTAGGTTATCTTTTGATGAGTATTTTCAAAGAAGACTATTTTCCTCTTATATTGTAAAAGAATCAAATGTTTATGACAGAGATATTAGTGAGTATATAAGACAAGGTGATCAACTTTCTCAATTGTTGGAAAGTGAAAGAATCAAGGAAAGTATTAGAACTTTTGAGCATAACGCCTGGGAATACTAAATTATTAAAATTAAAACCTCCTTCCGGAGGTTTTTTTTTGTCATATTTATTTTGAAAAAAAAAGTAGATTTTATCATTGTAGGTCAAGGAATTGCGGGAACTACTCTAGCATTTAAATTATTAAAAAAAAATCATTCAGTTCATGTTATTGATAATTACGATCCTAATTCGTCCTCATCAATTGCATTGGGTTTATATAATCCATTGGTGTTAAAATGGTTAACTAAAAGTTGGGAGGCAGATAATCAATTGTGCGATATGTTTGATTATTTAGACGAATTTGAAAAAAAATTTAATACTAAAATCAACTACAAAAAAAATATTCATAGATTATTAAATTCAACATATGATAAAAACAATTGGTTAGAAAAACAAACATCTCCAAAAAGAAGTTCATATATGTCTAAAAATTTAAAGTTTCTTAATAATATAAATAAGCCATTTGGAGTAGTGAAAAACTCAGGGTGGGTTGATGTTAAATTGATGTTAGATACATTTAGAAATTATCTCAAAACTAATTTATTAATTAGTGATGAGCATTTTATTCATGATAAATTACTTTTCAACGATAATTCAATAAATTATAAGCAATACAGTTGTAAATATTTAGTTTTTTGTGAAGGGTCTACAGTTCTTAAAAATAATTTTTTTAATTATCTTGACTTTAAGATGACAAAAGGAGAGATTATTAATTTTTATAGCCCTAATTTAAAAATAAATGAAATTATCCATTCTGGAGTTACTACTATACCTTTAGGTAATGATAATTATATCGCAGGGTCTACATTTAATCGTGATATTCAAGATTTAAAATGTACAGCAGAATCTAAAAATGAAATCATTGATAAAATAAAAAAGATTAAAGATTTCAAATTTGTAATTAATAGTCAAAGGATTGCAGTAAGGCCTTCTGTTTCTGATAGAAGACCTATTATTGGATCTCATTATAAACACAAAAATATTTTTTTAATGAATGGTCTAGGGTCAAGAGGAGTTTTAATGGCATCCTATTTAGCTAATATATTATTTTCAAATATTTTAAGAAAAGAAAAAATAAATCCAGAAATTAATGTAAAAAGATTTATTACGAAATGAATAAAAAAAGAACTGCTTTGATTACTGGAGCTACGTCAGGAATTGGTTTTGAATTAGTGAAATTATTTGCTGCAGATAGTATTGATTTATTATTAGTTTCTAGAAACAAGAAAAAATTGTTAGAAATAAAAAAATTAACTATTCAAGAATATCAAATTAATGTTGATGTCATTACTTGCGACCTAGCAGTTCCAAACTCAGTAAGTAAAGTTTTAGATTTCTGCTTGTTAAATAAAATAAGTATAGACTATTTGGTTAATAATGCAGGTTTTGGGATTTATGGAAATTTCATTGAAAATAATTTAGATGATATTCAAGACATGATTAATTTAAATATTTTGTCTTTAACTGAAATGACAAAGTATTTTTTAGTTAATATGAAAAAAAACAACTATGGTAAAGTATTAAATGTGGCATCGGTAGCTGCGTTCCAAGCCGGACCAATGATGAGTGTTTATAGTGCGACAAAGCACTTTGTCTTGGCTTTTTCAGAAGCACTTTCTGAAGAGCTTACTGACTCTAATGTTTCAATTACTGTTTTATGTCCTGGTCCAACAATTTCAGGTTTCCAAAAGAGAGCAGGATTTCCTCCAACAGCCCGACTATTTACAAGCCCATTTACTGCTAGCTCTAAACAAGTTGCAATTTTTGGATATAAAAAATTGATGAATAAAAAAAGAATAGCTATCCCGGGAATTGCAAATAACGTCTCTTACTTTTTAGTGAAATTTATCCCGAAATCAATTTTGACTAGAATTACAAAAAGGATTTTTGAATACATGCATTAGTTCCAAACACCTATCATAAGAGTAAATATATTATTTGCACAATGAAGAATGATAGGTATGGTTAAACTTTTAGTTTTTAACCTACATAAACCTAAAATTAATGCATTGGGAAAAAGTACAAGTAATAATATGGAAAGGTCATATTGAATATGTGGAATTACAAATAATACAGAAGTTACAATTATTGTTAATCCCCCACCCAAACGTTCATTGAGACCTTTAAATAATAGACCTCTAAATAGTAATTCTTCAAATATTGGTTGAACAACACCAATACCATAAAAGAGTAAAAAAATGTTGTTAGTGTTACTTAGAATTTGATTAGTAAAAGTTGTCTCAGTAAATAATCCTAGCCAATTCGACGATATTGAAATAAGTAATGAGAATCCAAATAAAACAAATAGCCAAAAGAAAATTAATTTGATTGGAGGGAAGTCAATTGGAATAATTTGATTCAACATTATTTTAGAGTTATTGGGGGATATTAAAATATATTTAGAAAGAATGATTATTAGAAAAATTCCAAATAGGCTTGAAAATATAGAAATAGGATTTATATAATTATATGCTTGACTTTCTATTAAATTTTGATCTAATAAAATTTGATTTATTTCTTGATTTTCATTCATTAGAAAACAACCTAAAATAAGCATTTGTGATAATGAGAAAATAAGAAATATCAGAGTGCTAGTAAATAGAGTTTTTGGTAAAGAAAAGTATTTAGTTATTTTTTTTGGCACAAAATTTGTATTTATTCAAATATATAAATCAATAACACAATTATTATGAAAAAAATTCTTTTTCTTTCGGCTTTCTTTATATTATTATCTTCTACTGATTCTTTTGCTCAAAAGAAACAGTTTAAGCATAACTATAAAAAACATTATACACAGAAGGATAATAATTTTGGTGCAGGTTTTTTTGCTGGTCTTTTTCTAGGAGAAATCTTTAGTTTGAATTCAACTAATCACAGGCATATGTATTTTAAATATAATTATAATCAAGATACTTGGAGATTAAAAAAAGATTATAGCGAGGGAGGTTTTGGATATTATAAAAGAGGTAAAGTTATTGCCAAATTTGAAAATCCAAAAGGAGGAAGAGATTTTGTTGTTTCTTTAAATAAAAGAGGAGAGTGGTATTTAGATTGCCCAAAAAAACTAAGAAAATTATTTAAAAATAAGGTGAGAAGAAACTTATAGTAATTGATATTTAAATATTATATTTAAGTGTCAGTTATGAAAACAATTTTATTTATTTATTTATTTTTCTCTTTCTTTTGTTCATCTCAAATAGTTTCTTACGAATTAGTTAAAACTTGGTCTTTGAATGATGTTCAAGAGATTTATAATGATAATTTATTACCATCTAATGTTGGACAGATTAATTTTGAAGTTGATGGGTATAAAATTTTATATTTTACCCCTAATCACAATGGAGATTTAGTTTTATGTTCTGGTGCAATTTATTTACCCAAAGGTACAATTTGCCCTTCGCCTGTGTTAAGCTGGCAGCATGGGACAACATCATATGACCTTTGGGCTCCATCTAATGTTTTAAGCGACAACAATGTAATTGGTGTTGTGGGCGCTTCTCACGGATATATTGTAACTATGAGTGATTTTATTGGATTGGGCGAAGGAGTAGGTTTTCATAATTATGTTCACGCAGATTCAGAGGCAACCTCAACAATTGACTTAATTTTATATGGTAAAGAATTTGCATATGATAAAGGAGTAATACCAAGTGAGCAATTATTTTTATTTGGATATTCTCAAGGTGGACATGCTACTATGGCTACCGTTAGAGAAATAGAAAATAATCCAAGCTTGAACCTTACTATTTCCGCTTCCGCCCCTATGGCAGGTCCATACAGTATGTCTGGAGTTATGCGAGAATTAATGGAGTCAGGTATGCCTTATCCAAACCCAGGATATTTGCCATATGTTCTTTTTAGCTATCAGAACATATATAATTTATATGATGATATTACTGAAGTTTTAAAATACCCATATAATCAATATCTTTTTGGTATGTACTCTGGTGAGTATGGCATGTATGAAATTAATCAAACTTTACCCTCAAATCCAGTAGAGATCTTTCAAGAGAGCTATTTTCAAGACTTTTTAGATGATCCAAATCATCCTTTCAATTTAGCGTTAATAGATAATGATGTATATGATTTTTTTCCTAATTCAACAATGAAATTATTTCATTGTAATGGTGATGATAATATACCATTTGAAAACTCTGAATTCGTTCTTGATTTATGGACAGAATACTCCAATACTTTAGGGATTGAATTAGATGTGACATTAGAAGATGGAGGAAATTTTGATCATGTTACTTGTGCTCAGTTTTCTATTATTGGTTCTAAATTATGGATTGATTCAATGGCTGAAATATGTCAACCTCAAAATTTAGAAATAAATACAATACAGAAATTGACAAAAAGAAATCTTCTAGGAAAATATGATCTTCTAGGAAATAAAGTTGTCAATAATAATTTAAATAACCGAGTCCTTATTTATATTTACGATGATGGGACTTATGAAAAAAGAAATAATTTTATTGAAAACCAATTTAAATAAAAGCCTCTCTAATTTTGAAAATAAAAAGATTTCTGTTAGTACTTTTTATTTGCCTTTTTCTATTTGTACTATAATTTTTTTAACTCATTTGCTTAATCTTGACTCAAGAGAATTATTTGGTCTTAGGCCCCAAAAAATAGATTCCGTTATATCAATTTTTTTAGTACCTTTTGCTCATTCTGATTTTAATCATTTAATAAATAATTTAATCCCACTATTTTTTTTGATTTCTGTTTTAATTCATTTTTATGAATCCTTTTCTTATAAGTTATTGTTTTTAATGTATTTTTTTACGGGTTTTGGAATGTGGTTTTTTTGCCCCCTAAACCATAATATTATTGGAGCTAGTGGTGTCTTATATTGTTTATCTTCCTTTCTTTTTTTTAGTGGTATTTTTAAAAAAAATAGACAGTTAATGGCCATTTCACTTATTATTGTTTTTTTATATGGTGGAATGTTTTGGGGTATTTTTGATATGCCTCACAATTCATTAAATAATATTTCTTGGGAGTCTCATAGAATTGGATTTTCAATTGGACTTTTGTTTTCTTATATCTTTAAGTCTAAAGGTCCAAAAAAAATTGAATTTAACTGGGATGACGAAGAATTTAATGATGATGATATTTATGATAATGATAATATAACAGGGGGAGATAAAAATAGTGAAGAGATTGAATATAAATATTCAATTAAAAAGTAGAAAAAGAGTATTCATGTTAATTGTTCCCAACAATTTTAAAAAGTTTATAATTTTTTTTAAATTTGTTAGTTGGTTGGAACTTATCTAGCCCCTATTTTGATTAAAATACCCCTTGAGATCAAAAAAAATTTTGTAAAAATTAAAATTGAAAAAAATGAGAAATTTTGCTATTCTATTTAGTACACTATGTTTATTATTTAACAACTCATACTCCCAACCATCAAATATAACAGTTGATGCAGGTGCTTATTATTTTAATCCGGATCCAATAGAGATTGAGGTTGGTTCAACTGTTACATGGCTGAATGTTGGTGGTTTACATGATGTTAACGGTGCTACAAATACTTTAACTGGAGATTCTTTTGGAAACCCAGAAGATTTTTATCTAGGCGCAGTATATGCTATGAATGCTGATAACCCAGTTGAAATTGGATCGCACACATTTACTATTCCTGGAACATATAATTATGATTGTTCTATAGGTAATCATGCTGCTCAAGGAATGGTTGGTCAAATAGTTGTTACTTATGTATCTTATCCTGGATGTACTGATGAATTAGCTTGTAATTATGATATGACTGCAAATGAAGATGATGGGTCGTGTATATTTAATAATGTATGTTGTGAAGCATTAACTCCTGAATGCTTAGCGTGTCAAGCATGTTTGTCACCAGAACAATGGTGTGCAGATCAAGGTTGGTCTTATCCGGGTTGCGATGAATATGAGATTTTAGGTTGTACTGACGATGGTATGCAAGATTGGTCTCCTTTCCCTGGAAATATGGCTGATAATTTTGATCCAAACGCAAATACTGATGATGGTTCTTGTTTATATTGGGGTTGTGGTAACCCTAATAATAATTTAATTCTTATTGGGACTTTTATGGATGAAGGTGAGGATGGATGGGATGGTGCTTCAATGACAGTTTTAAATGTTTGGGATGAATCAGAATACTATGATGAAGGTGAGGAAGTTTTTTATTTTACATTAACGGAGGAAATAGGCTATACATTACCTGCCCCTGCTTCTGTAGATACAAACGGAGATGGGGAAATAAATTATTTAGATTGTCCTGAATGTCCATTGAATCCTGATTATGAGGGAGAGTGGGGATATGTAGTAACTTTTTGTGCACCTGATGATTTGTTAGATGGGTGTTATAATTTAATAGTTGACTACCCGAGCAACGCATCGACAAGTCCTGAAATATCATGGCAAATTCAAAATGCAGAGTTTTCTGTTTTTGCTTTATCTGGAGCAGCTGGATTTGATCAAACAAGTGGTTCTGCCTGTGAAGGTAATGAGGGTGAATCTGGATTTGATTTTTATGATTTAGATGTGGTTTCTGTTGAGTACAATGAAGGAGTAGTTAACACAGTTATTGCAAATACTGGTAACGAATCCACTCCGATTGGTGGTTATACTTGGATATTAGTTGATGGGTCATCAGTATTAGTTGACACTCCACCATCTTGGACTTTTGGCTCATCAAATGAATTTTCTTACGACATTTCTGATATTGTTTCGCAATTAGATCCTGGTAATCATTCATTAACAGTTTGGGTTAATGGAGGGGAACAAGAGCCACTAGGTGCTCAATACGGATGGGCTGAACAAGATATGGATCTATATCAGTATGTTTTTGAAACATTTTACGGTAACAACTCTATGACGATTGATTTTGAAGTTCCTTTTATTAATGGATGTACTGACCCATGGGCTGGAAATTTCGATCCTTCAGCAAATACAGACGATGGATCATGTGATTATTCATGTAACGAACCTAACCAATCAAGTTCAGTAGTTGTAAGCTTAGGAGAGAATCCAAATGAAATAGCATGGAGTATACAAACAGTGGATGGAGAAATAATTTTGGAAGCTTTATCAGGAAGCGCGTCCCCATATGATAGTTCAAGTTTTTCTGAAAATGGATTGTGCTTTTCTCCAGGCTGTTATATGTTAGTAATGACAGATTCATATGGAGATGGATGGAATGGAAACGAATTATCCATGTTTGGAGAAACATTTTTTATTCCCTCTTATGAAAACGGAGTTTATGAGGGAGGAAATTATCAAGAAGTACTATTTGAAATTGGTGATGGTTTCTGTTCTAGTTATTTAGGTTGTACCAACGAATTAGCATCAAATTACGATGAAAATGCTATTCAAGATGATGGATCTTGTACTTATGATTGTTCAATTTTTACTGATGCGCAATACGAATCAGTATCAATTAATGTTAACGGAGGATCTGATCAATCAGAAATTAGTTGGGAAATTGTAAATGAAGATGGAAATATTGTTCTTTCAGCTTCCTCAGATGATGAAAATGATTTAACTGATGGTGCTCCTTACTTAAGTATTAATTGTTTAGAAGTAGGTTGTTATACTGTAAATATGTATGATTCTGCGAATAATGGTTGGAACACGAACTCAATAACTATTGATACTGATTATGATACTTGGGAATTTACTATCACTGGATCTAGTGGTGTCGACGAATTTGCAGTTGGTGATCCAAGTAATTGTATTGGAAGTTTTATTTACGGTTGCACAGATGGTAATGCTGATAATTATAACTCTGAGGCAAATATTGAAGATGGAAGTTGTATTTTTTATGGTTGTACAGATGAAAATGCTTATAACTATAATTCACAAGCAAATACAGATAATGAATCTTGCATATATGAAGGTTGTACTGATATAAACTCATGTAACTATGAATCTTTTGCTTCAGTCGATGATGGAACTTGTGAATATACTAGTTGTTTAGGTTGTACTGATCCAATAGCAATTAACTATGACCAAGGTTCATCAATAGATAACGGTTCTTGTGCATATTCTTGTTCAGAGATTGGTTTATCTGAAGTAAGTATTTATATGAGTACTAATGGTACAGTTTCAGGTTGGTATGGAAGTAGTTTAAATATTGGTGATAATTCATATATACTTAGTGGATATACCCAAACAATAACTAGTTGTTTAGATTTAAACCAATGCCTTGATGTTACTGCAGGTGGGGGTATTATGCAGTATTTTATAGGGTGGTCAATAACATATGAGGACGAAGTAATTTTAAATGGAGCAGCACCTTTTGTTGGAGAAATTGGAAATTGTGATGTTCTAGG
>MDSV01049626.1_pt1 | contig 18797 bp, 23 predicted proteins | sample 810851 | NCBI WGS metagenome assembly MDSV01 (sample SAMN05326640, study PRJNA326480) | marine metagenome | isolation source: seawater | place: Atlantic Ocean: North East | collected 2012 | reverse complement strand
TGTTCCATTAAAATTATATTTTTGAGATTAATTTTCTTCAAAAATTATCTTTGTATATATAATATGTCAATATAACTTACCGATATGCGTGAACTTTTATATTTAAAAGATGAACAGATAAAAGATTTTATTGAAAAAATCTTTATTGTTTACAGGGATTCCTTCTCTGATGCTAAAATAGCTTTAAATAAACATGCTATTGGTATTGCTCATCACAAAGTAATACATTTATTATCAATGTATGACGGAATAACTATTTCTGATTTATTAAAAAAATTAAAAATTACCAAACAAAGCTTAAATAGAATACTTAAAGACCTAACTAAATATGAATGTATTTTTTTTAAAAAAGGAAGAGCAGATACTAGACTTAAACATATTTATTTAAATGATAAGGGAAAGAAAATATTTAATGAAATATTCTCTATACAAAAAAAAAGAATACATAAAGCTTTTCTTAACTCAACATCAAATGAAGTTTTATGTTTTGATAATGTTATAAAAAAAATAATTAATGAAAAAATTTAAAGCACATATTTTAATAGTTGACGATGATGATAGAATAAGAGATTTGGTTAAACAATATTTAAGCGAAAATGAATTTCTTGTTACATCCGCAAATAGTGCTGAAGATGCAAAAAAAAAAGTCAATATTATAAAATTTGATATTATAGTTCTAGATATTATGATGCCTGGGCAAAGTGGTCTGGAATTCACTAATGAAAATAAAAAAAAAATTAATACACCGATTATTTTACTAACTGCAAAAGGAGAACCAAGTGAAAGAATTGAAGGATTAGAAACAGGGGCTGATGATTATCTTGCCAAACCATTTGAACCTAAAGAATTAGTTCTTAGAATAAAAAATATTTTAGATAAAACAAAAGAAAAAAATCAAACAAGAGTAGTAAACTTTAGTAATCTTAATATAGATCTAAATAAATTATTAATAACAAAAGATAATAAAGAATTTAAAATTAATAATACGGAAAAAACTATACTGGACAAAATGATTAACTCTCCCGGTATTACTTTTTCAAGAGAAGAAATAGCAAAATTAATCAATTTAGACAAAGAAAGATCTATAGATGTTATAATAACACGTTTAAGAAAGAAAATTGAAGAAAATCCAAAAAATCCAAAATTCTTACAAACTATAAGAGGGGCTGGCTATGTTTTATGGATTGAATAAAATTTTAAAAAAATTACTTCCAAAAAAATTATTTTATAGAGCCTTGCTAATAGTTGCGGTTCCTATTATTGGATTGCAGCTTACAATTTCAATTGTTTTCTTTGATAGTTTATGGATTAAAACAAACAAGGGAATGACCAGAGCTCTAGTTGGAGAAATTAGAACTTTTATTAATGCTTATACAAATGAAGAATATAATAAAGAATTGCTAGTAATTTTATTTCAAGAAAATTTAGATTTTAATGTAAATTTTGAAAAATCAAAAGAATTTCCAAAAATTAAAATTGAAAGATGGTTTAGTCCAATTGATAGAACTCTTAGAAGAGAGTTAAAATCTAAATTCCCAATTTATTGGTTTGATACAACTTCTTTTAAAAATTTAATAGATTTAAAAATCAAATACGGTGATGGATACTTTCAATTTTATATACCAAAAGAAAGAGTTACAAGTAGTTCTGCAAGAATGTTTGCATTATGGATTACTTTGCCTGCTTTTTTATTAATTTCTATTGCTGTAATTTTTTTAAAAAATCAAACTAGACCTATAATAAGCCTCGCAAGAGCGTCAGAAAAATTTGGAAGAGGTGAAAATATTGATGAATTTATACCATCTGGTGCTTTAGAAATAAGACAGGCTGGATATGAATTCGAAAAGATGAGAAAAAGAATAGTTCGCCATCTTAATCAAAGATCGGAAATGTTATCAGGAATAAGTCATGACTTAAGAACACCATTAACAAGAATAAAATTACAATTAGCTTTTATTAAAGATAAAGAAATTTCAAAAAAACTTTCAGACGATGTAGATGATATGGAAAAAATGCTTAATGAATATCTTCAGTTTGCAAGTTTTAGCTCAGGTGAAAAAACAGAAAATTTTAATCTATCTGATCTTTTAGTAAAAACAGTAAATAAATATAATAAAAAAGAGATAAAAACGAATATTCATGAGAACTTACGTTTTAATGGAAGAAAAAATTTAATAAAAAGATGTTTCGATAATTTAATTAACAACTCAATTAAATATAGTCAGAATATTTCAATATCTCTTAATAAATCTAAAAATAGTGTAATATCAACCATTGATGATGATGGCCCAGGAATACCAGAAAGTGAATTTGAAAATGTATTCAAACCATTTTATAAATTAGATAAAAGTAGAAATGTATCAAAGTCAAGTGTGGGACTAGGATTATCCATAGCCTCTGACATAGTTAAATCACATGGTGGAAATATATCATTAGAAAAATCACCATTAAAAGGTTTGAGAGTTAAGATTTCTTTACCTTTTTAATTTTTTTTTAAGCTTAATTTTTTTTAAATGAGCAACTTCTTTTTCTAAATTAATAATACGCTTTATAATTACTTCCGTCTCTTCCTTGCTTGTTAATTTCATTTTGAAAACTACTTCGTCTCTCTTAGACCTTAAAATATTCAATATTTCTGAACTTAAATCTTTATATGATAAAATTCCTTGTTCAAATAATTTAGCTAATTTATCAATTACAAATTTGGATTTTGACATATATTCAATTATTAAAATAATATACTCTATAATTAAAATTATTTAATTAAAATGTTTATTAACAATTTTGACCCAATTGCAATAGAAATTTTTTCAATAGAAATAAGATGGTATTCCCTTGCTTATATATTTGGAATCTTAATTGGTTGGATTTATTGTAAAAAAAAACTAATTAAAGATAAAAAAATATTAAATATATTTGACGATTTTATAACATATCTAATAATTGGAATTATCTTAGGAGGTAGACTTGGCTATATTTTATTTTACAACTTTGAATATTACTTAAATAATTTATCAGAGATATTAATGATATGGCATGGTGGAATGTCTTTTCATGGAGGGGTAATAGGTGTAATTCTAGCTAACAAAATATTTTCTAAAAAACATAATATTAATTCATTTATTTTTTTAGATTTAATTTCATTAGTTGCACCGATAGGATTGTTCTTAGGAAGAATTGCAAACTTTATAAATTCTGAACTCTATGGTAATCAAACTGAATTATTTTGGGCAGTGAAATTTTTAGCAATAGACAATATTTATAGACATCCGTCTCAATTATATGAAGCACTTTTTGAGGGCTTGATTCTCTTTTGGTTATTAAATTATATTGCAAAAAAAGATAACTTTAAAATTCATGGTTTAATTTCAAGTTTATTTTTAGTTTTTTATTCTTTATTTAGATTTATTTTAGAATTTTTTAGAGCACCTGATACTCAAATTGGTTATGTAATATACCAATTTACACTTGGTCAATTTTTAAGTTTAATATTTTTTTTAATAGGTACACTTTTATATTTTAGGATAAGAAATGAAAATAAATAAAAATATATTAACACTAGATAAATATATTCAAGAAAGTCTTTATAATAATAAATTTGGCTATTATATGAAAAAAAATCCTTTTGGTAAAAAAGGAGATTATATTACATCTCCAAATATATCCATACTGTTTTCAGAAATGATAGCAATATGGATAATTTCATTCTGGGAAAATTTAAAATGTCCCAAAAAATTTAATCTAGTTGAATTGGGTGCTGGAAATGGAGAAATGATGTTTCAAATTATCAGAACTTTTAAAAAATTTCCAATTTTTCGTGATTCCTGTAAAATTAATATTCTTGAAAAAAGTATTTTATTAAAAAAAATTCAAAAAAAAAAATTAAAAAATAATAATGTGAAATGGTTAAAAACTTTAAATGAAATATCCAATATTCCTAGTATATTTATTGCAAATGAATTTTTTGATGCTCTTCCAATTAAACAATTTATTAAAAAAAAAAACAAATGGTATGAGCGAAATGTACAGTTAACAAAATTAAACAAAAATCAATTTATAGATAAACCATGTAATATAAAAAAAATTGAAAAAAAAATTGGATTTAAAATATCTCATAATCAAAAATTTATAGAATATTCACCATTATCAAAAAAATATTTAAAAATAATCGCAAAAAAAATTAATATTTTTAATGGTGGAATTTTAATTATTGATTATGGTTATTGGGAAAATAAAATGAAAAATACACTTAATTCAATATCTAATCATAATTTTAATGATCCTTTGAAAAAATTTGGAAATGCAGATATTACCCATAATATTAATTTTAAGCTTTTAGAAAAAATATTATTAAAATTGAACTTAAAAATAAACGGAAAGTGTACTCAAAAAGAATTTTTAGAAAATCTGGGTATTTTTAAAAGAGCTGAAATTATTTCAAAAAAATTAACTTTTTCGAAAAAAGTAGATATTTATCTCAGAATTAAACGTTTGACTGATAAAAATTTTATGGGTGAGTTATTTAAAGTAATTTTTGCAACAAAAAAAAATATAAATTTTCAAATAGGATTCATAAATTGATAAAATCAAATAAACTTTCAAAATTTAATGAAATAAAACATGGTTTTTTTAATAGAAAAGGAGGAGAATCTAAAGGAATATATAAAAGTTTAAATTGTGGAATGGGTTCGTTAGATAAAAATAAAAATGTTATTAATAATATTAAAATTGTTTGTAAAAAAATTGGCGTTAATCAGAAAAACCTTATAACCCTTAAACAAGTTCATAGTAATAAATTTTATTTTATAGAAAAAAATAAATTGAATAAAAATAAATTAAAGGGGGATGCATTAATTACTAATCTTAAAAATATTGCATTAGGAATATTAACTGCAGATTGTGCGCCAATTTTTATTTATGATAATAAAAAAAAAATTATATCCGCTATACACGCTGGATGGAAAGGTGCTTATAAGGGAATATTGAGCAAGGTTATAAAATTTTTATTAAAAAAAGGAAGTAAATTAAAAGATCTAACTGCAATAATTGGACCTTGTATTTCAAAAAAAAATTACGAAGTAAAAAAAGATTTTTTAAATAAATTTATAAAAAAAGATAAAAAAAATAAAAAATTTTTTAAATTTAAGGGAAAAAAAACATATTTCTGCCTAAATAGTTATGTTTATTCTGAGTTGAAAATATTGGGTATAAAAAACTTAGAAATAATTAAAAAAGACACTTTTGACCAAAAAAATAATTTTTTTAGTGCAAGAAGATCTATACATAATAATGAAAATGATTATGGTAGGAATATTTCAATAATTATGATTAATTAAAAATTTCAATGAAGCTATTAACAGGAAATAGTAATAAAACTTTAAGCAAAAAAATTGCAAAAGTTCTTAAATCAAAACTTATAAATTCAAGTATAAGAAAATTTGCTGATGGAGAAATATATATAGAAGTAAATGAGAATATTAGAGGTAATAGTATCTTTATTATTCAATCAATTGCTTCTCCTGCAAATGATAATCTAATGGAACTTTTGCTTTGTATAGATGCTTTAAAAAGATCTTCTGCAAAAAATATTACTGCTGTAATTCCATATTTTGGATATGCAAGACAGGATAGAAAAGTAGCTCCAAGAACTTCTATATCAGCAAAATTAGTTTCAAATTTAATAACAAAAGCAGGTGCTGATAGAGTTTTAACAGTAGATCTGCATGCTGGACAAATTCAAGGATTTTTTGATATTCCAGTTGATAACTTATTTGCTACTCCTATTTTTGCAAGACATGCTAAAAAAAATATAAAAAGTAAAAATATTATTTGTGTAGCCCCTGATGTGGGTGGCACAGAAAGAGCAAGAGCATTAGGAAAAATATTAAATGTAGGTTTGGCAATAGTTGATAAAAGAAGACCAAAGCCTGGACAATCTCAAGTAATGAATATTATTGGAAATGTAAAAGGGAAAACCTGTATTATTGTAGATGATATTATTGACTCTGGGGGAACAATAGTTAATGCGGCAAAAGCATTAAAAGATAGGGGTGCAAAAGAAGTATACGTCTATATCACTCATGGAGTTTTAAGTGGTGAGGCAGTAAAAAAAATTCAAAATTCAGTAATTAAAAACTTGGTTATAACGGACACTATTGACAACCAAGATAGAGTAAAGAGTGCTAAAAATATTGAAGTTTTGACAATCTCTAATTTAATGGGAGAAGCAATTAAGCGTATTTCTAATTCAACATCGGTATCAGATTTGTTTAAATAATTATCTTGAGTTATTAAACAACTTAAGTTAAAAATCTGTGATTTTATGATTTCAATTGAAGCTACTATAAGAGATACAAAAACTAAAGGTGAAATTAATTCTTTAAGAATTAATGGAGATGTACCAGCGATAGTTTATGGTGGAAGTGAAAAAAATCAAAAAATATCCTTAGGAAAAAAAAAATTAAATAAATTAATTGAAAGCGAAAATTTTTTATCAAATATAATATCTTTAAACCTAGATGGAAAATCTGAAAATGTACTGCCAAAAGAAATTATATGGGATCCAATTACAGATGAACCTATACATGTTGATTTTTTAAGAGTTGTTAAAGGTAAAAAAATTATTTTAGAAGTACCTGTTAAATTTGTTAATAATGATAAATCTCCAGGTTTGAAAAGAGGTGGAGTATTAAATATAGTTAGAAGAAAAGTAGAATTAAAATGTTCTTCAGAAAATATTCCAACAGAACTTATAGTTGATCTAGCTGATGTGGATATTGGTGCAAGTTTTAAAATATCTTCTATAAATTTACCAGAAAACGTTACCCCGACAATTCAAGGACGAGATTTTGTTGTTGCAACACTTGCTGCACCAACTGTAATAAAAGAACCTGAAAAACCAGCTGAAGCAGAAGCGGCAGAGGGATCCGAGGCAACAGCGGAAGGAGCTGAAGGCGAAGCTAAAACGGCAGAAGGTGAAATTAAAGAAAAAGAAAAGGATAGTCCTGATAAAAAAGAAGAAAAAAAACCTTCTACAGAAAAAAAATAAATAAGTGTCAAAAATTCCAAATCTTAATTAATTATGCTCCTATTTGTAGGCTTAGGAAATCCCAGCCCTGATAATGAAAACAACAGACATAATATCGGTTTTAAGATAATCGATGCTATAAACGAAAAATTTAGTTTATCAAAACAAAAACCAAAATTTAAAGGATTATTAACTACAGGAAAAATAAATAATAAAAAGATTTATGCAATTAAACCATTAACTTTTATGAATAACTCAGGAATATGTATTAGAGAATTAATAGAATATTTTAAAATTGATCCAGAAGATGTAATAGTTTTTCATGATGATTTGGATATTAATTTTGGTAAAATAAAAACTAAATTTGGTGGATCTAGCGCAGGTCATAATGGAATAGAATCAATAGATAAATTTATTGGTAAAGATTATGCAAGAGTTAGAATAGGAATTGGAAAACCAAATGGAAAAATAAATACTGCTGATCATGTATTAAAAGATTTTGATGAAGAAGAAAAATTAGAGCTCAAAAATATTACTTCTAATATAACAGATTCTTTAACTATTTTATTAGATAAAAAATTAGAATTATTTTCAAGCACTGTAAATAATAAATAAATGAGTTTTCGGTGTGGTATTGTTGGTCTACCAAATGTTGGTAAATCTACATTGTTTAATGCATTAACAAATTCAAGCAAAGCTCAAGCAGCAAATTTTCCTTTCTGCACTATTGATCCTAATGAAGGAGTAGTGCCAGTACCAGATCAAAGATTAGATCAATTAGCAAAAATATCTTCATCAAAAAAAAAAATTAATACTACTATTTCATTTGTAGATATTGCTGGTCTAGTTAAAGGTGCTTCAAAAGGAGAAGGTCTTGGAAATAAATTTTTATCTCATATAAGAGAAGTTGATGCAATAATTCATTTAATCAGATGTTTTGATTCTGACGATATACAAAATGTGAATTCAACAGTAGATCCAATTAGAGATTTAGAAATTATTGAAACTGAAATGATGTTAGCTGATCTAGAGTCTATTCAAAAAAGATTAGAAAAAAATAACAAGAAAAACTTGGAAGATGAACAATTAAAAATATTAGAAATAGCTTTAGACTGTATAAATAATAATAAAGATATTCAGAGTCTTTGTGAAAAATTTGATAATAAAATTTTAAAACATACTGGACTTTTATCTGTTAAGCCAAAAATATTTGTTTGTAACGTAGATGAAAAAAGTATCGAAAAAGGTAATAAATACACTGAGAGTTTTATTGATAAATTTGAAGTTAATAAAACTATAATTATTTCAGCTGAAATTGAAAATCAAATTAACCAATTAGAAGATAATGAAAAAAAAAAATTATATGAAAATAATTGGATTAAAGGAAACGGGTCTTAACATGTTAATTAAAAAAGGATATGAAATTTTACAACTTGAAACTTTCTTTACTTCAGGACCAGAAGAAACTAGAGCTTGGACAATACAAAAAAATTGTTCTGCCCCAAAAGCTGCAGGCGAAATACATAGTGATTTTGAAAAAGGATTTATTAGAGCTGAGACAATTGGATTTAAAGATTTTATAGAAAATGAGGGTTGGATAAATTCAAAAAATTCAGGAAAAATGAGATTAGAAGGTAAAGACTATATTGTAAAAGATGGAGATATTTTAAACTTTAGGTTCAACACGTGACCATATTTTTTTCATACTAAAGTAAGCTAATAATGTTGCAATTATTAAATATATTATCGCTCTAAAGCCAATTTTATGTCTTGCTTCTAAATGAGGTTCAGCTGCCCATGAAAGGAAAGTTACTACATCTTTGGACATTTGTTCCTCAGTTGCTTCTGTACCATCATTGTATTCAACAAGACCGTCCTCTAATACCTTCGGCATTTTAATTTTATTTCCATACATATATTTATTATAGTATACACCATCATCTAAATTTACATCACTAGGTGCATCTACATATCCAAGTAAAACTGAATAAATATAATTTGCTCCACCACTTCTAGCTTTTACTAAAACAGACATATCAGGTGGGTAAGCTCCTCCATTTGACGCCATAGCTTCTTTATCATTTTGATAAGGATTCACAAATTTATCTGAAGGTTTTGCTGGTCTTGTAAACATTTCTCCATCATCATTAGGTCCATCTGTAACTTCAAAATTTGCAGCAATAGCTTTTGCTTCTTCTTTTGAAAATTCAGGACCTCCTTTTTCAGATAAATTTCTATAACTTAAATATTTCATTGAGTGACAAGATGCACATACTTCTGTATAGACTTGATATCCTCTTTGTAAAGCTGCTCTATCAAATTTTCCTAGATAACCTTTGAAGCTCCAATCAACATTTAATAATTTTTGTTTTTCTGCAGAATAAACTTTTTGAGATAAAAAATTTAATAAAAAGAAAAAAATAAAAATTATTTTTAAATATTTTTTCATAAAATTATTTAATAAGGATTGCTTTTTTTAACCATTTCTGGCTTAGGGGCTCCACCAAGAATTGGCTCGGTAATACTAAGTGGAACAGGTAACGTCCTTTCCTTATAACCAAGTACCGGTAAGATTATTAAAAAATGTATAAAATAATAAGCTGTTGCAACTCTTGCAATCAATAAGTAGGTTCCTTCTGCAGGCATTGCTCCCATATAGCCTAACAAAAGAACATCTAAAACTAGTATCCAATAAAATTGTCTATATAGAGGCCTAAATACTGCAGATCTAATTTTAGATGTATCAAGCCAGGGCAATATCACTAAAATGAAAATTGAACCAAACATTGCAATAACTCCAAGTAATTTATCAGGTACAGATCTTAAAATTGCATAGAAGGGTAATAAGTACCATTCAGGAACTATATGCGCTGGAGTTACCATTGGATTTGCTTCAATATAATTATCTGAATGTCCCAAAATATTTGGTGAATAAAAAACAAAAAAAGCGAACACTATCAAAAACATTAATAAAGCAAATAAGTCTTTAATTACTATATATGGGTGGAAAGGCACTGTATCTTTTGATGGTTTTTTTAAATCAATACCTATTGGATTATTATTGCCCGGGATATGAAGGGCCCAAATATGTAAAATTACTAAACCTAAAATTAAAAAAGGTAGTAAATAATGAAGACTAAAAAATCTAGTTAAAGTTGGATTATCAACAGCATAACCTCCCCATAACCAATTTGTAATACTTTCACCAAATAAAGGAATTGCACTAAATAAGTTTGTAATTACAGTTGCTCCCCAAAAACTCATTTGACCCCAGGGCAGAACATAGCCCATAAATGCCGTCATCATCATTAACAAATAAATTATCATTCCAATAATCCATATAACTTCCCGTGGCGATTTATATGAGCCATAATATAGTGATCTAAAGATATGAATATAAACTGCTAAAAAAAACATTGATGCTCCATTTGCGTGTACATATCTAATTAGCCAACCATAATTTACATCTCTCATAATATGTTCAACACTATCAAAAGCCATATCAGCATGGGCAATATAATGCATTCCCAAAGTAATACCTGTAACAATTTGAGTAATTAAACAAAAGGTTAATATTCCACCAAAGGTCCACCAATAATTTAAATTTTTTGGTGTTGGATATTCTGTTAAATGATTTCCAAGACTAAGTAATGGCAATCTATCATTAAACCACTTTCCTAATTTTGATTTTGGGACATATTCATGTTCACTCATTAAATCTTATCCAATCTTAATTGTATTGCTATTTATAAATTCGTATTTTGGTACTTCAAGATTTGTTGGGGCTGGACCCTTTCTTATTCTGCCTGATGTATCATAGTGTGAACCATGACAAGGACAGAACCAACCATTATATTCACCTTTATCTCCTAACGGAACGCAACCAAGATGAGTACAAATACCAAGCATAACTAACCACTCTGGATTTTTTGCTCTATCTTCATCCTTTTCTGGATGCTTTAAATCCTCTAATTTAACTGCTCTAGCCTCTTCTATCTCTTCAGAAGTTCTTCTCTTAATAAATACAGGCTTGCCCCTCCAAAGAACTGTTATAGATTTTCCAGCTTCAACAGAACTGACATCAACTTCTGTGCTAGCTAAAGCTTTTACTGATGAATCTGGGTTCATTTGGTCTACTAAAGGCCATACTGCAGCCCCAACACCAACAGCCCCGATTGCATAGGAGGCTGTAAACAAAAAATCTCTTCTTTTTGGTTTTTTTTGATCTGACATATTTTTAAAATTTGTTTATTCTTACCTCTAATATATTATTTCATATAAGAAAAAAGTTTTTTATTCGACACAATGACACATATAATAAGTAATTTAACCCCCAAAATTGCGCTCTTTGAGCCAGATATACCTCAAAATACAGCTGCAATTATTAGAACCTGCTCATGTTTGGGAATTAAAGTTGAAATTATTGAACCATGTGGATTTTTGTTTAATGATAAAAAATTCAAAAGAGTTGTTATGGATTACTTAGATGAAAAAATGATAAAGTTTTATAAAAGTTATAAAAACTTCTTTGAAATTAAACAAAAAAACAATGAAAGAATTATACTCATGACTACTAAAGCTAAAAAATCATATTGTTCTTTTAAATTTAAAATTAATGATACAATTCTATTTGGCAGAGAAAGTGCTGGAGTTCCAGAAAAAATTCATAAACAAGTTGATCAAAGATTAAAAATCCCAATAATTTCAAATAAAAGATCTTTAAACTTAGCGACTTCTGTTGCAATAACTATTGCAGAAAGTATGAGACAAAATAATTTATTTTAAAAAAATGAAAATTAATAAAAAAAAAAAATTATCTAAAGAATGGTTCATTAAATTACAAGATATGATCTGTAAAAAAATAGAAAAAATAGAAAAAAAATATGGATCAAATAAAAAATTTGAAAAAAATAAATGGAAACATGGAGAATATAAAATTATAAAAGGAGAAGTAATTGAAAAAGGAGGTGTTGCTTTTTCAAATGTAATTGGATCTTTTCCAAATGAATTTGCAAAAAAAATTCCTGGAACAGAAAATACTAAAAAATTTTGGTCCTCAGGAATCTCAGTAATTTTACATCCTAGAAGCCCAAAAATACCCGCAATGCATTTTAATACAAGATTTATATGTACTAAAAAAAATTGGTTTGGTGGTGGTATGGATATAACCCCAAGTATAATCGATAAAAAAGAGAAAAAATATTTTCATAACGAGTTAAAAAAAATTTGTAATTTTCACAATAAAACTTATTACAAAAAATATAAAAGATGGTGTGATGAATATTTTTATTTACCACATAGAATGGAAACTAGAGGAATAGGTGGTATTTTTTTTGACTATAAAATGGATAATTGGGAAAATGATTTTTTATTCATTAAAGATATAGGTATAACGTTTACTAATCTAATTGAACAAATTATTGAAAAAAAAATGTTTTTAAAATGGTCAAAAAAAGAAAAAGAAATTCAACTCTTAAAAAGAGGAAGGTATGTCGAGTTTAATTTACTTTACGATCGTGGGACAAAGTTTGGATTAAATAGCGGTGGAAATATTAATGCTATACTAATGTCTATGCCACCAGACGCTAAATGGAAATAATATGGAAAAAGAACCAATTACAGTTCAAGGTTTAGAAAAGTTAAAAGAAGAAATAATTTTTTTAAAAGAAAAAAAAAGACCACAAATAATTTCAGCTATTTCAGAAGCTAGATCACACGGAGACTTAAAAGAAAATGCAGAATATCATGCTGCTAAAGAACAACAATCACATAACGAGGGCAGAATACAAACCATTAACGATATAATTGCTAGAGCAAATATTATTGATGTAACTAAAATTAATAATGAAGGAAAAATAATATTTGGATCAACAGTTTTTTTAGAAAATTTAGATACTGGAGAAAAATTGCAATATAAAATCGTTGGAAAAGATGAAGCTGATTTAAAAAATAAATTAATTTATTTTAAATCACCAATTGGCCAAGGTCTTATTGGAAAAAATAAAAATGATTTAGTTGAAATATCTACACCTGCAGGGAAAAAAAATTTTGAGGTTAAAGATGTTAAATATATTTAGTCTTTAATTATTTTAGAAATTTCATTTTCAGAAATATTAAAATTATTATTTATCCATTTTTCTTCAATTTTCTTAAGCTTAATTCCTAATAATTTACCCTCTGATATATTATATTTTTGCATCAAATTTTTTGCTTTAATTGGAAAGATGGGAGTTTTTTTATCTTTAAAATGATCAAGTAAATTAATTAAATTTTTACTTATTTTTTTTGATTTAAATATTTCGAAATAGATCAAATCTTTAACAGACTGTTCTCCACTAAAATATAAAATTTTCAAAAAATTTTCTTTAGAAAAAGTACTTTTATTAATTTTATTATTATAGAAATTTTTTAAAAACATAATTCTTTTTTTATTCAAATTAGATATATTAAACTTATATAAAAAATATTCTACATTATCTGTATTATCAATCATCATTAAAGAGATAATAAATATATAATCCAATTCTTTAACTTTCTTTTTTGAAAAATCATTCATGTTTTTAAATATATTAAAATTTTTAAATTGTGGAAAAATTAATTGAATGATTTCAGTTGAAAAATTATCTTTGAATAATTTTAAAAAATTTCTGGATTTAATAATTTTTTGAAACTCATCTAATAATCTTTCTGAAGAAATGTTAGATACTCCAGTTATATTTTGTTTTATAATTTTTTTAATATTAGATTCATGAGGATGTTTGCTATAATTAATAAAAAATCTTATATATCTTAATATTCGAAGATAATCTTCTTTAATTCTTTTTTCCGAGTCACCAATGAACTTTATTTTTCCGTTAAATAAATCTTCTTTTCCGTTAAATGGATCATATAAATTTCCATCAATATCTGAATATATTGCATTTATAGTAAAATCTCTTCTTGAAGCATCTATATACCAATCATTAGAAAATTTAACAATTGCATGTCTTCCATCTGTGTTCAAATCTTTTCTAAGAGAAGTAATTTCAAATTTATCATCATCGATTATTACTGTAATGGTTCCATGTTCAATTCCAGTTTCATAAAATTTAATATTATTTTTTTGTAATATATCTATACAATCTGATGGAGGTAAATTTACAGCTATATCAATATCATCTACCATCTCATCATTTAAAATTTTTCTAATACAACCTCCGACATATCTAATTTCGCTGTAATTAGAATGTTCATTAAATATTTTAAATAAATTTAAAATACTTTTTTTTTCTTTTAAAATTTTAAAATAATGTTCCTTATTATTTGAATTTTTTGAAAAAGATAAAATTTTGTTAATTAAATATTTCATATTTGGCTGGGGCGCTAGGATTCGAACCTAGGATGCCGGTACCAAAAACCAGTGCCTTACCGCTTGGCTACGCCCCAAAATTAAATTGATATATCACAAAAAAAATAAATTATATAGTTTTTGATATAATACACCAATAATTTTTATATTTACCAGTAAAAACTCTCAAGGCTGAATTTGCTGTTTTTTTAGTTTTAAAATAAGCAACTAATGCTGAACCTGACCCTGTCATCCTAACAAATTTTACATTGGGTAACTTAGAAAGAAATACTTTTAATTTTTTTATAACTGGATACAATTTAAAAACAACATCTTCCAAGTCATTTTTGGATTTAATTAAATTTTTTTCATTAAAAAAATATTTTAAACTTTTATTATTATAGTTTGATTTTGAAAAACAATTTATTCTTGAAAAAATTTTTTTTGTCGAACATCCAATTTTTGGTTTTACTACTAGAACAAAATAATTAATTTTTCTGTTTGATCTTCTTAAAATACCATTGCTTAATAAAACTGAATTTTTTTTTTCTAAACCTAAAATTACATCAGAACCAATTTTATAAGCTAATTCTAAAGTTTTTTTTTTAGAAATATGTATTATTTTTTTTTCAGTAAAATATTTAAGTAAAAATGCAGCATTCATTGACCCGCCGCCAAGTCCTGATTTTTGGGGTAAATTTTTTTTTATTCTTATTTCAAACTTTTTATTTTTAAATAATTTTTTTCTTTCCAAAATATTTAAAAGTTTTGAAACTGTATTGCTTTTTTTTATACCTTTAGCAAAAGGTCCGAAAAATGAAATAGTGTGTTTTTTTTTACTCGATAGTTTTATGTAAATTACATCATAAATATTTAAAAAAGTTACTAAACTTTCTATTGCATGATATTTATTTGGTAATCGACGAATTATATTTAATGATAAATTTACTTTGGCCCACGATCGTAATTTATACAATTGCATAACTTAAATTTTTTTTGGACCTTTAATTAGTTTATAAAGAATTTCTTTTCTCATTTTATCTTCTGTATCATCAAAACTTAAAACATTATTCCAAAAATAACTTGCTTGAATTTTATTTCCCAACTTCCAAAGTACATCTCCATAATGGTCATTTACAACAGGATCATTTGGCATAAGTCTTACAGCTTTTTTTAATAATTTTTCTGCTTTTTGATATTCCCCTATTAAATAATAAGCCCACCCTATTGAGTCTGTAATATATGGATCTTCTTCTCTAAGTGCATAGGCTTTTTCTAACATTTCAATTGCAATATCAATTTTATAGTTTCGTTCAAGCCAAGCGTAAGCTAAATAATTTAATACATAAGGAGAATTTGGATTAATTGTCAAAGACTCTAACAAGTCTTCATCTGATTTTTCTTCCATACCAATTCTTTCATAGCTTCCACCTCGACGATATAAAATATCAGCATACATATTATAATCAGAATTAATTCTTGATAAAATTGTAGTATAATATTCAATTGACAACTCATATTCTCCAAATCCCTTGACTATATTAGCCATATCTAAAATAATTTTTAAAGATGGATTTTTTAATTTTTTAAACTCATTTTTTATATATTTGGATGCTTTTAATGAGTCTTGATTTTTATCTATTATTTGAGTTTTTTTTTTAATTTTATACCAATAATAAATTTCATTATTTTTATCAAAATTTTTTAAAATATTTTCGGATTTATTTAGATCTCCCATTTCTAAATAATTGTCGACAAGAAGTGATAGATTAAATTTAAAACTTGGATTTAAATAATTTGATAAATTAAAATAAAAATTAGATTTTTTTAAATCTCCTTCGCCTGAATATATGTTGGAAATTAAAAAAAGAAATTCTGAAATAATATTATTTGAGTTTTTACATGAAAAAATATTTTCAAAATTTTTATAATTTTCGTTTATTAACCATTTCTTTGTTTGAGAAAGTAAAAGTGTACTATTTAAATCATCTATATCATTTGAAACAGCTAATGCAGTTTTTAAATTATTTTGACTAAGCAAATAATTTATATAAAAAAAAATATATCTTGATTTACCAACATCTTCCGAATTAATTATATTAAGAAATAAAGATCCTGTATTACTTTTTCCTAGATAACAACTTTGAAAAGCTTTATTGACTAAACTAAAATTTCCAAAATTATCTTTTAGATTTGTATTAATTTTATTTTTATTAAATAAATATATATATTTCTCTAATGCACCAGTAATAATAAATTCAAATGTGCCTATTTCCTCATATCTTTTAAGCTTTTTTAGATAATAACTACTTGATTTAAAATCCTTTCTTTTTAAGCTATCTATAACAAGTAACAATTGTGCTTCAAAAAAATCAGTATATTTTTTATTTTCAATAGATTTTATTTCATTTATAGCTTTATTAATTTTTTCATTAAGAATTAATGAAAATATATATTGTTTAATGTATTCATCGTGGGTTTCTTTAAGGTTCTTTGAATAATTAAAAAATTTTAAAGAATCAGAATTAGAGTTATTATTTAATGATACTAATGCTGAAAAATAATTATACACAATTTTTTCATCAAATTTTAAAGATTCAGGATTCATAGAATATGATGTATTGTGATTAAAAATAATTAAAAAAATGATAATAATTTTATTAATTTTTGATAACATTTAATCATTGTATGACTAAAAAAGACATAAATCAAAATGACATTTTAAACAAAGAATTGTTAAATATTATAGATTACAATTACTTATTTAACGAAAAACCAATTAATCGAATTAAAACTAAGCCTACATTAAAAAATTCGTTAAACCAATTAGATGCTCTTAAAAAAAAAATACAAAAATCGAATTTAACTAAGATTTCTGAAAAAATTGTTTTTAGTTATGGAAATGTTCAAAGTCCATTAATGATAGTTGGTGATAGCCCCGGAAAAATAGACACGGAATTAGGAAAACCTTTTATGTCCGAAACAGGAAATTTACTAGATAAAATGCTTAATGCAATTAAAATTAAAAGAGAAAATATTTACACTACTAATGTTGTAAATTACTTAATACCAGAAGACAAAAATCTTGAACAAAGTGAACTTAATTCTTATTCAATTTTTTTAAAGGATCATATTTCAATTATAAATCCTAAAATTTTAATAGTTATGGGAAGTTTAGCTATGGAAATTATTATTGGAAAAGGTAAAAAAATATCTGAAGAAAGAGGAAAGTGGAAAGATGTTATAATTCAGAATAATGTTTATAAAACAATTATAACTTTTCATCCCAACTATCTTTTAAGAAAACCTGATCAAAAGAAATATTCGTGGCAAGATTTAAAAATTATTAGAAGAGAAATCGATAAAAAAAATATTTTTATTTAAATAATATGGTTAAAATTATTGCAGGAGTAGACGAGGTAGGTAGAGGAAGTTTAATAGGACCTGTTTATGCGGCAGCAGTAATTCTTAATAAAAAAATAAATCTCAAATTAATTAAAGATTCAAAATCAATATCTAAAAAAAACAGAGAAGAATTATATATTTATATAAAAAATAATTCATTATGGTCAATTGCTAAAGCTTCTATTGAAGAAATAGAAAAGCTAAATATATTAAATGCCAGTTTATTGGCAATGAAGAGAGCAATAAAAAAACTTAAAAAAAAACCAAATCTTGTTTTAGTTGATGGAAATAAATTACCTAATTTAAAAAATTATAATTTAAAAGCTATAGTCAAAGGTGATCAGAAAATTCCTTCGATTTCAGCTGCATCCATAGTTGCTAAAGTAGCAAGAGATAAATTTATAACAACACTATCATTTAAAAATAAAGGTTATAATTGGGATCAAAATTTTGGCTATGGAACTAGACAACACTTAAAGGCTATAAAAAAACTTGGGATAACAAAACATCACCGAAAAACCTTTTCACCTATATCTAAAACTTTAAAACACAACATCTAGTTAATAAAAAAATAATTAACACAAATTGAATTCAACTAATTCAATCTCAGGTTGACCCTAGAATCCATTTGGAGTCTAATTAATTTTTATAAATGAAATCTGAATTTAAAAATAAAATAATTAAAGGTGATAGTCTTGAGGAACTAAAAAAAATCCCAAATGAATCATTTGATTTAATTTTTGCAGACCCTCCCTACAATTTACAGTTAAAGAGTGAACTAACTAGACCAGATAGAACTAAAGTAAGTGCAGTAAATGATAAATGGGATCAATTTGAAAATTTTAACAAATATGATGATTTTACATATAAATGGTTATCAGAGTGCAAAAGAATTTTAAAAAAAAATGGAGCTATTTGGGTCATTGGTAGCTATCACAATATTTTTAGAGTGGGAACGGCAATTCAAAATTTAGGTTTTTGGATTTTAAATGATGTTATTTGGAATAAAAATAATCCAATGCCTAATTTTAGAGGGAC
>MDSV01162662.1_pt1 | contig 18798 bp, 16 predicted proteins | sample 810851 | NCBI WGS metagenome assembly MDSV01 (sample SAMN05326640, study PRJNA326480) | marine metagenome | isolation source: seawater | place: Atlantic Ocean: North East | collected 2012 | reverse complement strand
ACAAGTTTTACAGAATTCTAATGGAGGTGATTATTTTATAGTTGAACCTAACATAGAATCTCATTCTATTTTTAAGTTAACAGAATTTGAATATGCAGTCAAAAGTGCAGATATTATTGCTTTTTTGGTTGCCCACAAGCAGTTTATAAATCTACAAATTTCGAGCGAGAAAATAGTATTAGATTTTTGTGGAGTTTTTTATTAACACTTTTTAATTAAAAATTTATCTTATACTAAGTATATGTACTTATTTAAATTTCTAGATTTAATATTATTTTTGTTTTGTAAATGAGAAAAAGGGTATTAGTTACTGGAGGTGCTGGCTATATTGGTTCGCATACAGTTGTAGAACTATTTCTTGCCGGATATTTACCAATAATTGTAGATAATTTATGTAACACTTCTGAAAGAAATCTGATTGGAATAAATCAGATTCTTAAGACTGATATTCCATTTCATAAAATTGATTGTACTGATTTAAATGAAATGGAAAATATTTTTGAAATTTATAAAGACATTTACGCTTGTATTCATTTTGCAGCCTATAAATCAGTTGGAGAGTCTGTGGAAAATCCTCAAAAGTATTACAAAAACAATATTGGTTCTACTGAAGTTTTATTAAAATGTTTAGATAAAAATAAATTTAAGAACTTGATTTTTTCTTCATCTTGTACTGTATATGGAATGCCAGATGTTCTGCCTGTGAATGAGGATGCGCCTTTTAAAAAAGCAGAGTCTCCTTATGGTGAAACCAAGCAAGAGTGTGAGATTTTAATTCGTAAAAATTTATGTAATAGTATTTCCTTAAGATATTTTAACCCCATAGGTTCTCATGATTCTGGATTAATAGGTGATTGTTCAAGTGATAATGCAAATAATTTAGTACCAATCGTAACAGAAGTTGCTTGCGGTATTCGTGATAAATTGATGGTTAATGGAAATGATTACAATACACACGATGGAACATGTATTAGGGACTATATCCATGTTCAAGATTTAGCTATTGCTCATGTAAAAGCTTTAGACTTTTTGTTAGAAAATAAAGTTAAAGATGTTTTTAATATTGGTACTGGTAAAGGATTAAGTGTTTTAGATATTATAAATGGTTTTCAACAGGCAAATGACTTAAAATTAAATTATGAGTTTGGCCCCAGAAGAGAAGGAGATGTTGAAAAAATATATTCTGATGTAAATAAAACTAAAAATGTTCTATATTGGAGTGCAAACAAAACTACAAAAGAGGCCTTGATTTCAGCATGGAATTGGCAATTATCTAAAAAATTACATAATGACAGAGAAAACTAATAAAGATTGGTTTGTAGTGTGTACAAAAGCACGTCAGGAATTTAAGGTTTTAGAAAGTTTAAACCAATAAAAAAATTACTTCCGGTGGTAGTCGAATAAAATTATGATAACAAAATCAACAAAAATCTACATAGCTGGCCATAGAGGTATGGTAGGATCTGCAGTTTGGAGAGTTTTAGATTCCAAAGGTTATTCTAATTTGATTGGTAAAACTAGTAGCGAACTTGATTTAAGGAATCAAAAAGCTGTTGATGAGTTTTATTGTTTAGAAAAGCCTGAAGTAGTTATTGATGCCGCTGCGAAAGTTGGTGGGATACTTGCTAATAATGATTATCCCTATCAGTTTTTGATGGAAAATATGCAAATTCAAAATAATTTGATTGATGGCGCATTTAAATCTGAGATTGAAAAATTCATATTCTTGGGTAGTTCCTGCATTTACCCCAAGTTTTCTCCTCAACCGTTAAAAGAAGAATATTTACTCACGGATTCTTTGGAGCCTACTAATGAATGGTATGCTATTGCAAAAATTACAGGACTTAAGGCTTGTCAGTCTATCAGAAAACAATTCGGTAAAGATTACGTGAGCTTGATGCCGACTAATCTGTATGGCTATAACGATAACTTTGATTTGAAATCCTCTCATGTTCTTCCGGCTATGATTAGAAAGTTTCATGAGGCTAAAGAAAATAACCACAAAGTTGTAACTCTTTGGGGAAGCGGAACACCTCTTCGTGAGTTTTTATTTGTTGATGATTTAGCTCAGGCAGTTGTTTTTGCATTAGAAAATCAATTATCAGAAAATTTATATAATGTTGGTTCTGGAAAAGATATAACAATTAAAGAGCTAGCAAAAATTATTCAAAAAGTTATTGGGTATAAAGGAAAAATAATTTGGGATAGTTCAAAACCCGATGGAACACCTAGAAAGTTAATGGACGTTTCCAAAATGGAAGCACTTGGGTGGACTTATTCAACAGAATTAGATGAAGGAATTAAAAAAACCTATAGTTGGTTTTTAAAAAACATTAACAACTTTAAAGAATTAAAATTATGAAAGTAGCTTTAATAACAGGAGTAACAGGACAAGACGGGTCATATTTAGCAGAATTATTATTAGAAAAGGGCTATGAAGTTCATGGTATTAAAAGAAGAGCCTCCTCATTGAACACTCAACGAATTGATCATATTTATCAAGATCCTCACGATGAAAATCCAAGATTTATATTGCACTATGGAGATTTAACAGATTCTTTAAATATTACTAAAATTATTAAAATATGTCAACCAGACGAGATTTATAATTTAGGTGCTATGTCACATGTAAAAGTTTCATTTGATATTCCTGAATATGTTGGTCAAGTTGATGCACTTGGGACGCTTCGAATTTTAGAAGCTGTTAGATTATTAGGGCTTGAAAAGAAAACTAAAATTTATCAAGCTTCAACCTCAGAACTATATGGTGGTATGCCTGAAAATAAAAATGATAATGGAAAATATGATGAAAATTCTTCCTTTTACCCAAGGTCTCCATATGGAGTTGCTAAGATTTATGGTTTTTGGATAACAAAAAATTATCGCGAAGCTTATAATATATTTGCTTGTAATGGTATTTTATTTAATCATGAATCTCCTAGAAGAGGTGAAACTTTTGTAACACGTAAAATAACTCGTGCTGTTGCTAGTATAGCCTTGGGAAAAAAAGAAAAATTTTACTTAGGAAATCTTGATGCCCAACGAGACTGGGGCCATGCAAAGGATTATGTTAGAATGATGTGGATGATTTTACAAGCTAATAATCCTGATGATTGGGTTATTGCAACTGGCCAAGTAACATCGGTAAGAGATTTTGTTGTCTTGGCTTTTAAAGAAGTGGGGATTGAATTAGAATTTAAAGGTAAAGGAATTGATGAAAAAGCATATATTAAATCATGTAATTACAAAGACTTTCAATTAAAAAAAGGAATGGAAGTAGTATCAGTTGACCCTAATTATTTTCGTCCTACTGAAGTAGATATATTAATTGGAGATCCAACCAAAGCAAAAAACAAATTAGGATGGGTACCAGAATTCGACTTACAATCTTTGGTTAAAGATATGATTAGCAATGATATTTCTTTAATTAGAAAAGACTTAGCTCTCTAAAAAGTAGATCATGATTTGCCAAGCAGTAATGAACGATAACAAATTTTTTTAAAATATTTTAAAATATATTAATGAGGCAATTACATTATTCTTTTACACCTCAAATAATTTCAGCTCTATTAGCTTTAGTTACTTACAGAATATATACTGAGTTATTGGTGCCTGAAGAATTAGGTAAGGCAATGTTAATTATTGGTGTAATTGCATTTGTAGATGCTTTAATTTCATCTTCAATAAATCAAACAATTTTTTATTATGTGTGTAAAGAAAAATTTAAATATTTTATTTTTAAGTTTATAAGAAAAAATATAAAATATTCATTTTTTTTTGGATTCATACTAATTTTTTTGATAATATTAATTTCAAATTTTTATAGTCAAATACAACTCATTTATTATTCTGTTCTTTTTCTGATTTTTTTTTGCTACTTAATAATAGAACCATTTAAAGCAAGTATGTTTTCTATGCTAAATGCTGAAGGCAGTAGAAAAGTTTTTGGACTTCAAGTTTTTTTAGATGCATTTTTTAATTTCACTATGATAGTTTTTTTTCTTTACTTAAGTGCGAGTTGGTATAATTTATTAATTGGGATCTTAGTAGCTAGATACTTAAGTTTAATATCAAATTTTTATCTTATTGATAAAATTTATTTAAAGCAAATAAAAAGTTTAACATTGGTAAATCTTCTCAGTGTCAAGGATTTTATTGCATATATGTTACCTATTTCTTCAATGGGTATTTTAGGTTGGATTACGGCTTTTGCAGATAGATTTATTGTTGCTGGTTCAATTGGATTAGCAGATGCTGGTGTTTACTCTTTAGCAACAGGTTTAACAGGTCGTCCTTATAATGTTACTACTTCTGCTTTGACAGTTCATTTTAGACCATCTTTATTTAAGAGTTTTAATAATACTGATAAAACAAAATTCAACAGATCATTCCATTTGTGGTTATTTTATGCTATTGCAATTGGATTTTTAGGTGTTATTCTTTTTTACTTTACAGCTGATTTTTTAACTAATTTTCTCATTTCAACACAGTATAGAGAGCAAACTTCAGCGTTATTATTTTTATTGGCTATTGCTCAAACATTTAATATTATTTCTCATTCTTATGAGAATAAATTTTTGGCTATTGGTAAAACTAAATTATTGTTGCAAGTACAGATAGTTTGTGTCTTATATCCAATTTTTTTAATTTTTATTGGGGGTTATTTTTATGCATTGATTGGAGCTGTACTTGGTAAAATATTTGCTGATTTTTTTAAATTAATAACAATATTAATAGTGACTAAATACAAGAAATTATGAAAATTTTGATTGGATCCTCTACACCTTTTCACTTAGGTCATATTGCTAGAGAATTAACACATTTAGGTCATGATGTAACAATGATAGGGTATATGCCTAGAATTGGTACTAGAAGATTTTTTGACAATAAAATTAAATATAGGTCCTATTTTTTTTATTCATTGCCATTCAGTTTTTTTGCACTTCAAAAATACTCTAAGAGACTAAAAAATTGGGCAATATATTTTATGATGCCAATTATTGATTGGTTTATTTCTAGAAACATTAAAGATCAAGATGTTTTTATCGGATTGTCTGGAGTATGTTTAGAATCATTTAGAAAAGCCAAAAGAAATGGGATTTTAACGATTTGTGAAAGAGGTTCTTCTCACGTATTGACACAAATGAGTGTAATAAATAATGATATTAAAAAAACATTTCCTAAACTGTACATTGATAGAGAATTAGAAGGATATAATATTGTGGATTTTATTACAATTCCATCTTTGTTTTCTAAAAAAACATTTATTAATCATAATGTAAAAGAAAACAGAATTTTTTTAAATAACTATGGAGTTGATTCAAATATTTTTAAAGAAATTAAAAATTTAAAAAATAAAAAAGATCCAAATAGAATTAATGTTTTATATGTTGGTGATTGGTCATATCAGAAAGGATGTGATTTACTAGTTCAGGCTTTAAATAAATTAGAAAATATGTATTTAACTCACATAGGATCAAGATCCAATGTTCAATACCCTCAAAATGATAGGTTCACGGCATTGGGAATTATTCCAAATTTAATTTTAAGTAAATATTATTCAAAGTATGATGTTTTTGTGTTAGCTTCAAGACAAGATGGTTTTGGGATGGTTTTGTTAGAAGCATTGTCCTCAGGAGTTCCAGTTATTGCAAGTACAAATACAGGAGGACCAGACATAAAAAAAATAATTGAAAATAAAAACTTAGTACAGATATTTAAAAGTGAAAATGCTGATCAACTAATATCTCTGTTGTTAAATTTTAAAAAATTAAAATTTACAGATACTGATCTTAGTGAAGTAAATAAAATAAAGGAATACTTTACATGGTCGTCTTATGCAAAAAGATATGAATATAAAATATTAAAAAGCCTAAAAAATAAATGAAATATAAAATCTTTTTTATAGTCCCCTTTTTTGGAACCTTCCCTAACTATTTTCAACTATGGTTAAATTCCTGTGGTAATAATTCATGTTTCAATTGGTTAATTTTGACCGACGGTGATATTAGCTGTTACAATATTTCTAAAAATGTATCAGTAAAAAAAATTGATTTAAATAATTTTAGAGATATAATTCAGCAAGATTTAGATATAAACATATGTTTAAATTCACCATATAAATTGTGTGATTTTAGACCACTTTACTGGAAAATTTTAGACTTTTATAATATTAATTATGATTTTTGGGGTCATTGTGATATCGATGTTTTTTTTGGTGATTTGTCTAAATTTCTTACTAATGAAAGATTAAAAAAATTTGACAGGATTTATTCTGAAGGTCATTTGTCTTTAATGAGAAATAATTTAACTGCTAAGAATGCGTATAAACTTTCTGGTGGGTATGATTATAAAGAAATATTTCAACAAAATGAAAATATTGGTTTTGATGAACATCATGGAGTAAATAAAAAATGGATTAATAATAAATTAAATTTTTATTTCAATAAAAAGGAAATCATAGATATTGATCCACAATTTAAAAGATTTAGTTTTACATATATAACATTAAACCTTAGAAATCAATTTTTTTTTGTAGAAGATAAGTCTGTATTTAGAGGAACTATAAATAAAAAAAATCAGCTTGTTAAGCAGGAATTTGCGTACATCCATTTTCAAAAAAGAAAAATGGATATAAATATTAAAATAAATAATTGTAAAAAATTTTTATTATCTGAAAACGGTTTCACAGAAATGCCTAATAGTATTGAAGAACTAAAACTTATTGTTTCAAAATATTCATCTACATCATTTTTTGATATTGGAAAAATAAAAAGAAGTTATAGATTTTTAAAAAATAAATTTATTAATGGATTTTAACTATAAAAGTATAAATAAAAGCCAATCAATTGCATTTGATTTTTTAAAAATTATACTCCTTTTTCAAGTTTTGATGGGACATGCAATTGCTTTAAGCTTACCAAAGATTTCACAAATTGATTTAGATGTTATAAGTAATTATTTAATTGTTATATTTAAAATAATCTTTAGTTTTGGTGGTGAGGCAGCATATATTTTTATTTTTTTGTCAGGATTTTTTACAAGTAAGATATTTTTGGCAAAAAATCTAAAATTTGATTTAAAAGCAGTTTTAAAAAAGAGGTTTTTTAGAATTTATCCAATTTATGCTATCGCACTAATTTTAACTGTTCTTTTAGATGCTTTGGGTCTTTATATATTTGAATTTAATATTTATCGAGAAAATCCCTTTAATTTAAACGTTGGTAGTGTATATAATTCAAAAATACTTATTTTAAACCTTTTGTCGCTTGAGCCAACATTTACAAATTCCTTTGGCTCTAATACACCCTTATGGACTTTAGGTTATTTAGTTCAATTCTTTTTTATAGCATCTTTGTTAAAGTCTGTAGCTGTGAAATTTCAATTTAATTGGATTTTTATAATGCCTTTTTTACTAATATTTTTTTCAATATTTAATTTAGAATTTTCAATATTATTTTTTGTTTGGTTTCTTGGAGTACTATCAAAAGAACTTAAATTTGATGAAATAAATCTGAAATTATGTCAAGTAATTATTCTCTTCATAATTTTAATTTTTACTCAAAGATTTTTTTCATCTTTTATTTCAATGATTTTAACACCAATAACTTCTTTTTTGATTTTTCTAATTATTAACAATATACCAAAATATATTTCAAATAAATTAATAAAATTTGAAAGAATACCGGATGTTTCATACGTTTTGTATGCTGTACATATGCCTATTCTATTTCTAATTTTTGGTTTTTATAATCATAACTTTTCATTTTCATATTTAAATAGTTTTTTATATATTTTTGTTGGCAGTTTTACAGCATTTTTAATTTCTTTTTCAATTTTAAAAGTCGTTAATTTTTTTATAAAAAAATGAATACATCAAAACTAATATCTGTAATTCTTCCAGTTAGAAATGGGAAAGAATATTTAAATGATTCTATTCAAAGTATTTTAAATCAAACTTACTCAAACTTTGAACTTATTATTGTTAATGATGGAAGTACAGATAATACTCTTGAAATTATAAATTCATATGATGATGACAGAATTAGAGTTTTTTCAACAAATGGTTTAGGTTTGGTAAATGCATTGAATTTAGCTTTAAAACATTCAAAAGGAAAATTTATAGCACGGATGGACGCAGATGATGTAAGTATGCAAAATCGACTTGAAAAACAATTTGAAAGGATAAATGAGGATGAAGATATTGGATTAGTTTTTACTAATGTGATTTTAATAGACAACGATTCTAATATTATAAAAAAAATGCCTTACCATCAAATTAATAATAATAATATTGAAAAATCTTTAATTTTCAAATCCAAATCAATTCAATTAGTACATCCGTCTATTCTAATTAGGAAAAAGTTACTGGAAAAAATTGGAGGATATAGAAATTATAGCGCATGTGAAGATAGAGATCTTTGGCTAAGACTAATTAGTGAAACAAAATTTACCAAACTAGAAGACCCTTTATTGTTTTATAGAGTCAATTATGAAGGAGTTAGCAAAACTATGTTTAAAAAACAATCAGTAAATTCAATTTTATGTGTTTTAAACTATACTTTTCATAAAAGATTTAATATTGATATTTATAAAGACTTTCCTGATATCTTACAAAAATTGTATAAATCTGCTGAAAATCATGCTAGCAAAAGACTATTTGATTATGAAATTCTTTTAGATTTAAAGAAATTAATAAATAATAAGGCATATTTTAAAATAGTATATAAAGTGCTAAGAAATAATTATTTATTTCGAATATTAAAATACAAATTCTTTGTTTTAAAAGAATATAGAAAAATTGTAAAACTATTAGAAAATGAAGCGCTAGTCTATATTAACTACAAAAAGTAATGTTATATTTTTTTACTATTTTATTTATTTTTTTAATTCTTTATGTATTAAGAAAAATGAGGATTAAAAAATCTATTGTATGGTTTGTGCTTGGTCTTCAAGCTCTTTTTTCTATTGGTTATTATATTTTACCTGTTTTTTTTAGAGAAAGAACACAATTATTACTTGTAAATGATTATGAGCTTGCTGAATTAGTATTAATGGCATTGTTGTTTTTTTTCTTTTTAGTAGTAGGTGTAGTTTTTTGTGAATCATCAAAAATTAATAGAAGGCCACTTACTTTTCCAAGATTAGATTCTTTTGTATATAGGAATTTATACAAATTTTTTTGGCTAGGCTTTATTTTATGGATTATGTATTTTTTGAATAATAATCTTACTACCTATATTTCAGGAGGAATTGAGGCTTATCAAGAACAAGAAAGTGTGTTTTCAGGATTGTTAGGGGCGCTTTCTTCAATATGTATATCAATTATTGCTTATTCATTATCTATTTCTATAAAATTAAAGTCAAAAAAAGTTGCTTTAATGATTGTATTATCAATTTTCATTCTTTTTCTTTTATTAAGTACAGCACAACGTTTATTTTTGTTAACACCTTTATTTACTTTTATAGGAGCTCTATTTCTTACAGATCAAAAAAGAAAATCTTTTAGAATAATTCTTATCAGTGTTTTAATATTAATTATTAGTAGCCCACTTTTAGTTTTTCTTAGACAATCACAAGAAAATGAAAAATTTATATTAAATCCAACAAATCAATTTTCATCTAAAAATGTATTTGAAGATGGTTTTAACTCATTATTAGATAGGTCAGACCTTTATTTTGTTATGTATAATTTAAAAAAATATTTTGATCATCCCAACTATGATTTCAATCATTTTCAGTACTATGGTTCTGTTTTTGAAAGCTTTATACCTCAAGTTTTTTTATCTTCAAAATCTCAGGTTTTAAGTGATAATGGAAGACTTGATGGAGAAATTTCTGTTTTGGCATGGGATCAAATTGTAGGAAACGGGATAGGTTCTTTAACATCTTTCGGTGCAATTTCGGCATATAGACAGGGAGGCTGGTTATGGTTAATTTTTAATGGTTTATTTACAGGTTTTTTATACTATTTTTTTTGTATGTATTTTTCTAGGGGAGGTACAATTGCTCAAATCCTCTTTTTGTCTGTTTTTACATCTATATCTATTCAGCAAGTTCCTCCAAGTTTAATGTATTTTATTGTATATATAAAACCAATATTACAAATTACCATTCTTTTGTTTTTTTTAACAATGTTTTTTCCAAAGAAGAAGTCATTAAAATATTAGTATTTTTAATAACAAGTAATTGTAGACAAAATTAAATTATTATGAAAGTTACACACGTGATAAAATCAATCAGTTTAAATTCTGGAGGAACCTCAACTTATATAGCTGAATTGTTAAGTCAAATTTCTGAATCTCTTTCAAATACATTAATTTGTTACGATGATAATGATCCAATTGAGATTTTAGGAGATATTAAAGTAAAGAAAGTCGATCAAAAAAATGATCAAATAATGGGTTATTCAACATGTTTTAATACACTTTTTAAAACAGAATTAGCAGATCTTTTTCATGGAAATGGGACATGGGATTTACCAATTCATCAAATGGCACGGATAGCAAAAAAGAGAGAAATACCATATTTAATTTCTGTACATGGAATGTTAGAGCCCTGGCCATTAACTCAAGGAACAATTAAGAAGAAATTAGCTAGAATGTTATTTGTAGATAAGTCATTACATAAAGCTAATTGTATACATGCAACTGCTAAATCTGAAGCAGATAACTTAAGAAAATTAGGCTTTAAAAATCCAATTGCAATAATACCAAATGGAATAAATTTATCTAATTTTCCCAATTACGAAAAGAAAATAAAAACAAAAAGAAAGATTTTGTTTTTATCAAGAATACATGTGAAAAAGGGCATTGAAAATTTAATTGAAGCGTGGTCAATGCTTGACAGTAGTGTAAGATTAAATTGGTTTATAGAAATAATTGGAAATGGAGAGGAAAATTATATTCTATCTCTTAAAAAATTAATAAAGAACAAAGGTTTAAGCAAGTCAATAATTATTCATAAACCTGTTTTTGGAAAAGATAAAATTGCTGCATATCAATCTGCAGATTTATTTGTTTTACCAACTTACAGCGAAAATTTTGGTATTGTTATAGCAGAAGCTTTGGCATTTAAACTTCCTGTTATAACAACAGTTGGAACTCCGTGGGAGGAGTTAAATACACATGAAGCAGGTTGGTGGATTAAAACAGGTGTAAGCCCACTATTCAGAACATTAAATAATGCTCTTAAATTGTCAAATAAAGATTTGTTTAGAATGGGAAAAAACGGACGAGAACTTATTAAAAAAAGCTATACTTCAAAAGCGGTATCAGCTAAAATGATAAAATTATATAGATGGATTGTAAATGATTCTGATAAACCTGAATTTGTAATTTAATAATTAATTTTTCACTATTTCAAAATGAAAAAAGTAGATTTATCTCAATACAAAAATAGATTAGGTCTTTCTAATCAAATTAAAAGATTTTTTTGGAATATTGTTTGGGCTCTTTTTGTCCGATCTCTTCCTAGAAGCACTGGTAATTCCTGGAAAATCTTTCTATTACGATTATTTGGAGCCAGAATTCATAAAACTGCTAAAGTTTATTCGTCTGTAAAAATATATATGCCATGTAATTTGGTAATGAAGGAATATTCATGTCTAGCACCTGAAGTCGATTGCTATAATGTAGACAAAGTTACTATTGGGGCTCATACAACAATATCTCAAAAAACATATATTTGTACAGCATCTCATAATATTTATAAATCTAATAATCCTTTAATTACTGCGCCAATAACTATTAATGATCAAGTTTGGGTTGGTGCTTCAGCATTTATAGGAATGGGAGTAATTATTGGTCAAGGTGCAGTTATTGGAGCAACAGCTTCGGTGTTTAAAAATGTTGAGTCATGGTCAGTTTACGGTGGTAATCCTGCAAAATTTATAAAAAAAAGAAAAATAAATGATTAATTTTAAAATGTCCGCTGTAGTTTTAACTTATAATGAGGAGAAACATTTGGATAGGTGTATTAACTCCATATATAACTTATGTGAAGAAATAGTTGTTGTAGATTCATTTTCTAATGATTTAACTCCACAAATAGCAAAAAAATATAATTGTAAATTTTTGCAAAATCCTTTTAAAAATTATTCAGATCAATTTAATTGGGGTTTAAAGCATATTAGTTCTGAAATGGAATGGGTATTAAGAATCGATGCTGATGAATATTTGACAGATGATTTAATTTTAAATTTAAAGAAATCTATCCCAAGTTTAGATAACAAGATTTGTGGGTTAACTTTAAATAGACTAATGTATTTTATGGAAATTCCATTAAAATACGGAGGAATGTATCCTATAAGTCATCTTAGAATATTTAGAAATGGCAAAGGTTATTGTGAAAAAAGATGGATGGATGAAAGAATAGTTTTAAATGAAGGTATAACCCTTCATATTGATGGAGATTTAATAGATAATAATTTAAATAATTTAAATTGGTGGATACAAAAACATAACAATTATGCAGTAAGAGAAGCGATAGATATTTTAAATGATAAATATAAATTTAACGATATTGATGTTATTCATCAAGATCTTAAAAATAACGGTTTTTTTAGAAGAAAAATAAAGTTAATATATAACAAATTACCATTGTTTTTTAGGTCTTTTGCATTCTTTATTATTCGATATTTTTTTCAATTAGGATTTTTAGATGGAAAAAAAGGATTTGTTTGGACTGTTTTACAATGTTTTTGGTATAGGTTTCTAATTGATGCTCAAATTTTTGAAGTTTATAATAAATGTGGAAAAGACAAATCAAAAATTATAAAATATTTTAAAGACCAGTATAATTATGATGTCACAAAAATTAATAAATGAAAGTTTCAATTATTACAGCTACTTATAATAGTGGTTTAACAATTGAAACTTGTATAAAATCAATTTTAAATCAATGTTACTTAATACATGAGCTTATTATTGTTGATGGAAAATCAACTGATAACACTATTCCTATTTTAAAAAAACTGACAATTAATTTCAATCGTATTAAAATTATTTCAGAAAAAGACAATGGTGTTTATGATGCATTAAATAAAGGAGTTGAAATTGCTTCAGGAGATGTTATTGGTTTTGTTCATTCTGATGATTTTCTTGCGTCATCATCTGTTATTAGTGAAATTACTAAAAAAATTAGAAATGAATCTTTAGATGGTGTTTTTGGTGATTTACATTATGTAAGAAAAGAAAAAACTGGTTCTGTTTTTAGGAAATGGATAGGTTCTGATTTTGATTTTGATTTACTTAAAAAGGGATGGATGCCAGCTCATCCTACATTTTTTTTAAAAAAAACAGTATACAAAAAGCATGGTTCATTTGATTTAAATTTCTCTATTTCTGCCGACTATGATTTCATGATAAGAGTGTTAAGCGATAAAAGCCTCAAATTTGGTTATATTAAGAAAGTTATAACAATTATGAGAGTTGGAGGAGTTTCCAACAGGAATTTGAAAAATATTTTTAATAAATCAAAAGAAGATTATAGAATCATTAAAAAAAACAATGTAGGTGGTTTGTTAACTTTATTTTTAAAAAATTTTTATAAATTAAGTCAATTTGTAAATTAATTGCTTTTTCTAATTGTTAAATTTAATCAAATTCTAAATGTGGTTCTTTTTATGTATTTCTTTTATTAATTTTGAAAATACTATTTAATAATTTATTTAAGAAAATTACTCATACAAAAGTGATTTATTAATAAATTAAATAGTTATTTTTGTTATTAAATTTTACTGGTGTAAATGAAAAATTTCTTTTTTGTTTTTTTAATATTTTCCTTGCTTTTTTCTTGCTCTCAAAATAAGAATATAATTTATTTAAGTGATATTAATGAAAGAAGTTTAGATAAGATTGATTCTTATTTTAAAGATAACATTGAAATTGGAGACATACTTAAAATAGACATTAATTCTGCCATCCCTGAAGTATCTGTTCCTTACAATAACTTGAGCCCTAGTTCAATTGATTCAGATATTAATTCGGTAATTATTAATGGATATTTAGTAGATGTTGATTCATCAATCAATATTCCTGTTTTAGGAAAAATAAAGGTGGTTGGAAATACAGAAGGTCAATTAGCTTTTTCCATCAAGAAATTACTTGATCAAGGCAAGCATCTTTCTAATCCATACGTTAAAGTCAAAAAAGTTAATTCAAAATTTACTGTGCTTGGAGAAGTGAAGAATCCTGGAACTTTTTCTTTCTATGATAATAAACTAAATATTTTCCAAGCTCTTGGATTTGCTGGTGATCTTTTGATAACTGCTAAGAAAAATAACGTAAAATTATTAAGAGAAGAAAATGGTTTAAGAAAAACTTATACATTTTCATTGAATAATACTGAATTATTGGACAAGCCATATTATTATATAAAAAGTAATGATGTAATAATTATTGATCCAAATTTTAGTAAAATTAAAAGTGCTGGTTTTATAGGAAGTCCTGCATCAATAGCATCAATTTCTCAAATAGTTCTTAGTATAACATTATTATTAATTAATAGATAAAATGAATAATTCAACATCAGATTTTAATTCTTTAGAAGATGAAGAGTCTTTTGATCTTAAAAGGCAATTTTTTAAATATCTGTTTTTTTGGAAATATTTCGTTTTGTCTATATCAATATTTCTCTTTATAGCATTTTTATATCAAAGATACACCCACAAAGTATATGAGATTAGTGCTAAAATACAAGTGCTAGATAAAAAGCAAAATAATCTTGAGATGCCAACTGCAGAAGATTTATTTTCAAATTCTAAGATAAATCTCGAAAATGAAATTGAGATTATCACATCTTCTTCTATTTTGCATAAGGTTATTAAAAATCTAAATCTTAACATTACGGTTGAGAGTGTTGGGGAGGTACTAGAATATAAAATCTTAAAATATCCATTTAGTTTAAAATCTGTAAGTAAATCTGATTCAATTAACGAGATGTCTTTTAATATTAAAATTGATTCTGACAATTTAGTTATTACTAATTTAAATACTTCAAAAAAATATCTATTTAATAATTATACCACACTTGGAATTAAACATGATCTTCCTTTTGATGTTTTTGATGTCTATAATCAAGAAGTTTGGGGTGATTATGGGTATAACATAAATTTTACACCTACTTATGATTTAATAAACTATTTTAAAAATAATATTTCTGTAGTTCAAGTAGGTAAAAAAAGTGATATTATTAAACTCAGTTTAAATGATCAAAATTCCAAGTACGCAATTAGTGTTTTAAATGAAATTATTGATGTTTTTAATAATGATGGAATTAAAGATAGACAGCTTATTCATAAAAGAACTATTGATTTTGTTAATGATAGATATGCATTTCTTGCATCAGAGCTAGAAACTATTGAATTAGATAAACAATCATATAAAATAAAGAATAATTTAGTCAATTTAGATGTAAACTCTAAAATTTCTTTAGAGAAAAGTTCCATTTCTGAAGAGAATCTCATATCTAATGAGAACCAAATTTTTATAGTATCTAATTTATTAGAGGAGCTTTTAAAGTTGGATTCTGAATTATTACCTTCAAACATTGGAATTGAGAATATAGAAATTAATTCATTAATTAAGTCATATAATGAATTGATTTTAGAACAACAAAAATTAATTACAAGTGCTGGATCAAATAATCCTTTTTTAAAGCAATTAAAAATTTCAATCAGTAATGTGAGAAAAAATATTATTTCTTCATTACGTAACTATCTAAATCAACTTAATTTATTGAAAGAAAAACTAATAAGTAATTCAAATAATATACAAGATAAGGTTGCGGATATACCTAATCAGGAAAAAAATCTTAGAGCTATTGAAAGAAATCAACAAATCAAAGAAGCCCTATATTTATTTTTGCTTCAAAAGGGTGAAGAGGCGCAAGTTAGTTATGCGGTTACTGAGCCTAGTATCAAAGTAGTTGAGTATGCATTTACAAGCCAACAACCTGTATTTCCAAACACAGGTATAATATATTTTGGATCCTTATTGTTTGGTCTGCTTTTACCAATTGTTATTATATATTTTATCTTTTTGTTTGACACTAAGGTTCATTCAAGAGAAGATTTAGAAAAAATGTCATTAAATATTGTTGGTGAAATTCCATTTTTTGATTTATCTGAAACTGAAAAGGTTTTTAATAATCCAGATGATCGTTCAATTATTTCTGAATCATTTCGAATGCTAATGTCAAATGTTCGTTATCTTCAAAATAATGACTCCAAATCAAATGTTATATTAATTACTTCGTCAATAAAAGGGGAAGGTAAGACATTAAATGCCCTTAATCTTTCTCTTAGTTTCTCCTCTGTTGGTAAAAAAGTTTTACTGATTGGCTGTGATTTAAGAAATCCTCAGCTACATAAATATGTTGGTTTAGATAAAAATATTCCAGGCTTAGTTGATTTTTTAGTTGATAATAAAACAAGATGGAAAGAAAATATAATAAAACCTTTTGATAATCAATCTCTTAATATTCTTTTATCTGGTCCACTACCTCCAAATCCTCTAAATTTAATAAATAATGGGAATATTGATATTCTATTAAATGATGCAAAAAAAACATATGATCATATCATTATTGATAGTGCTCCAACACTTCTTGTAGCAGATACACAATCCTTAATTAAAAAATCAGATATTTTAATTTTTCTAACTAGATGTAATGTTACTGATTATAATGTACTTGCTCATATTAAAAAGGTATCAGAGGAACCTGATACAAATGTCGGTGTGATTTTAAATGGTATTGGTCAGCAAAATTCATATGGTTATTCTTATGGTTATCGATACGGTTATGTATATAACTACAAATATTCATATAACTACGGCTACGGTTATGGTTATTCATCAGATGATGAAAAGTCTTAATTTTATTGATTAAGTATTAATACTTACTGCTTAAGAAGATTTCTTCTGTTATATTTGCTAAGTGAATTTTATACTCATAACATCTCTCATTGCTTTTTTTGGCACTTTTCTTGTAATGCCTTCTGTCATCAAATTAGCAATTAAAAAAAGATTTCTTGTTGAAGGAGGTGGTAGAAATGCACATGAAGGATTTACTCCTAACGTTGGAGGATTGGCAATTTTTTCTGGTTTATTGTTAGCTAATCAATTTTTACTTTTTTATATTTTTGATTCTTTTATAGATTTTGAAATATCATCAGAATTTGAAACTCAAATTAAAGCATATCTAATTATCACAGGTGGTTCTATAATTATGTTTGTTATGGGTTTATTAGATGACATTAGTGAGTTAAGTTCATATTTTAGGTTTTTTATTCAATTATTAGTTGCCTTTTTAGTTGTTTATGTTGGAGATTTAAGAATTTATAATTTTTATGGAGTTTTAGGATTTTATGAAATCCCTGAAGTATTTTCAATTTTCTTTTCAATTAGTGTTATAATTTTTATAATTAACTCATTTAACCTAACAGATGGATTAGATGGTCTTGCAGCTTCACTTGGATTATTTATACTTGCAGCATTTGCAATTATTTTTTATACAAATGCAAAATATTTTGACTGCACTCTTGCATGTGCAGGGTTATCATCTTTATTAGCATTTTGGTTATATAATAGACCTCCTGCTAGAATTTTTATGGGTGATGGAGGTAGTCTGGTTATAGGTTTTATTATTGCATGTTGTGCTGTAAGAGCTTGTGGTATGCCAATTGAGCCTGCTGGAGTAATTAATCCCTTATTTATACTTTGTATTTTAGCTTATCCTTCAATTGATACCTTAAGAGTTTTTATGGTTAGGATATTTGCTGGCAAATCTCCATTTTCAGCTGATAGAAACCATATTCATCATCTTTTGATTGATAAAAATTTTAATCATGGATGGGCATCATTTTTTGCAGTAATGTATAGTGCAGTTTTAACTTTTATTTGCTTTTTTTTAATTGATTATCCCAATCTTTCGTTTTTCATAATGGTAACTCTAGCAATTTTATTTATTGTTTTACCTATGGCTTCTTTTGCAAGATCAACTACTCTTAAGATTTTATCTTTTTTTAAGTAATTACATCTATTCTTAAATACAGAGACCTTTTTTAATTTTTTATATTTGTTTAGATATAAAAAAATGAGAGGATACTCTAGATATTTCTGGTTTATACACTTTTTAGGAGATTTAATTTTAATTAATTTTTCTTTTCTTCTTTCTTATTTCTACAAATTTAATTCCTTAATACATGATGATAGATATTTATTTCTTCTACTTATCTTTAATTTTATTTGGATGTTTGTAGCATTCATGCTTGATTTATATGCAATTAAAAGATTAAGAAGAGTAGATAGAATTTTATTTAACTTAATAAGAGCTTGTATTATTAATGTTTTTGCTATAGCAGCAGTTCTTTTTTCACTAAATGACGATTCTCCATTTTCTAGAGAGCATTTATATTATACATACTTAGGAGTTTTTATTTTAGTTCTATTATGGAGGTATATATCAATAAAGCTAATTTTCCTTTATAGGAAATATGGTTATAATTATGATAGAGTTATAATTGTTGGTGGAGATGATGTTGCAAAAGGTTTACATGATTATTTCTTCTCAGATGACATTTTGGGGATTAAACTTTTAGGAATTTTTTCTGATAAAAAACCTATTTTTAAAACTGATATTTTAAAGGGAAGTATAGATAGAATTAAAGGTTTTTCTATTAAAAATGAAATAGATGAAATTTATTATACCCTACCTCTAACTAATACTAATGATATTCAAGATTTAGTTGATTTTGCTGATCAACATTTAATAAGATTTAAGGTTGTTCCTGATTTT
>MDSV01050735.1_pt1 | contig 18799 bp, 22 predicted proteins | sample 810851 | NCBI WGS metagenome assembly MDSV01 (sample SAMN05326640, study PRJNA326480) | marine metagenome | isolation source: seawater | place: Atlantic Ocean: North East | collected 2012 | reverse complement strand
GACACCAGAGGTTGCTCTAGATTATGAACAGATAAAGGAAAACTATCCTTTTTGTAGACTCTCAGGACCTGCTAATGTTCTAATTATGCCAAGCCTTCTTGCTGCAAACATATCATTTAAATTATTGCAAAAACTTGGTGGTGGATCAATTTTAGGTCCGCTTATGATAGGCGGAGAAAAACCATTTCAAATCGTTCAAATGGGTTCTTCTGTTTCAGATATTGTAAACTCTGCATCAATAGCTGCATATAATGCACTTTATTCAAATTAGGTAGATTATTACAAAATTGATTTGAGAGAAATTTTAGGTCTGGCGCCAATATATTGGATTATTTCAGCAGCAGCATTGTTACCTAAATATCCACATTTTTCCATTGAATATTTATTAATAAAACCAAATAAAAAACCTGCGGCAAATAAATCACCCGCACCAGTCGTATCAACGGGTTTTTCTACACATACTGGATCTATATGATATTTGACTTCTTTTTCAAAAACAATGGCCCCTTTTGCTCCTAGGGTAACAGCCCCAACATCTACCTGGTTTTTAATATTATTTATGCTTGCTTTCAAATCTAGTTGGTACAAACTTTTTATTTCATTTTCATTCGCAAAAATAACATCTACATATTTATCAATTAAGTAAAGAAAATCATTTCTATGTCTATCAACACAAAACAAATCGGATAAACTTAGAGCAACTTTACTATTATTAACTTTTGCTAAATTGCAACATTTATAAATTGCTTCTTTTGCTTCATCTTGGTCAAATAGGTATCCTTCAATATAAATCATATTACTACTAGAAATTAATAGATCATCGACAGAATTTATATTGAATTTATTACTAGCACCTAAAAACGTATTCATACTTCTATCTGCATCAGGAGTTACTAAAACAATACTTTTAGAAGTTTTTTCTGAAATCTTATAATCTAAATCTTTAAAAAAAACACCCGAATTATTTAGGTCCTTGGAAAACAATTGTCCAAATTGGTCGTTACCAATTTGACCTATAAAGGAGCATTTACCACCAAAAGATTGAAATCCAACAGCAGTGTTTGCTGCGCTTCCACCAGAAATAACTGATGGTTTTTTTATGTTATTTAAGATTTTATCAGCTAATTCCTCATTTACTAATTTCATGGAACCTTTACAAATTTCTAGCTTATCAAGCTTTTCGTAGGTTATTTTAGATAAAATATCTACAATCGCGTTCCCAATAAAACAAATATCAAATCTATAATTATTCATCTTTTCCTCAGAAATGTTTTTTTAAATAGACTTCCTTACAAACAATATTTATGTATATATTTTATGAAATCTAATCTTATTAAAATTATCTTTAGTTTTTGTATAGTCGTTTTTATGAATGCATGCCACACTTTTGAACACCAAAACATTTTTCTCGAAAATATAAAAAAAAATTTAAATCAAGAATTATCAAATATTGAAAATAAAAACTCTAAGATTATTACTGATAAGACTAAAATTAGTGAAATGGCTCCAATAGATTTGCCTAAACAAAAAGATAAAGTTCAGAAATTAACTTTAGAAAAAAGAGTAAAAATTCAAAATTTTAATAGCTTTGACTTAGATCATTTTAAAAATTGGAACGAATTTAAGATTATCAAAAAATTGGGTAAAAGTGACTTTATTAAAGAAGAAGGGAAATTAAAAAATTACCAATATTATTTAAAAGAATGCTTTTTAGATGTTTTTTTAATTAAAAAAGATCATGGATATTTCGTAAATTATGTTGAAGCGAGACCAACAAAATTAAACGGAAGAATCAATATACAAGCTTGCCATAAAAACATATATAAAACTCTGAAATAATTTTATTTATCCACCATTTTCTAAAACATTTGCTAAAGAATATAAACCAGGTTGTGCATTAGCAGCCCAATAAGATGCACGTAATGCTCCAGAAGCAAAAATTGATCTATCTGTCGCCTTGTGAGCTAGTTCTATTCTTTCTCCAGAATTACAAAATAATACTGTATGTTCTCCTACAACGTCACCACCTCTTAATACTGCAAAACCTATTTCATCTTCTTTTCTTTTTCCAACTAATCCGTCACGTGAAACAGATTTCACGTTTGACAACTCTTGCTGCCTGGCTTCTGCAGCTGACTTTCCTAGTAATAAAGCGGTCCCTGAGGGAGAGTCGACTTTTTGTTTGTGGTGCATTTCTAAAACTTCAATATCCCAATCTAAACCAAGTGTTTTGGTAGCTTTTGAAACTAGTTTAGAAAGTAAAGTCACTCCTATTGAAAAATTTGCTGAATAAACAATAGGTATTTTTTTTGAAAAGAATAATAATTCTTTTTCTTGGTTACAAGTTAATCCAGTAGTTCCAATTACAATTGACATATTATTGTCATAGCATTGTTTAGCATGAAACATAGTTGCTTCTGGGGCAGTAAAGTCAATAAGTACATGTGAGTTTTGAAACAAATACATAGGGTCAGATTTAATTTCTTTATTAATTTTACCTTTGCCAGCAAATAGACCAACATCTATGCCAACCTCGTCTTCATTAGGCAAACATGTTGCTGAAGCGATTTCATATTTCGAATTTTCCAATATAAGACTGAGCAGTGTTTTGCCCATTTTTCCATTACAACCAGGAATCGAAACAGATACTTTCTTCATATTATCCTCTTTCATTATTTCAATAATTGAGTATAAAAAAAATTTTAAATTACTGAATTAATTTTTTAAACCTACTTGTTTTTGGACTAATTTTATCTAGTCCTAAATCTTTTATTTGATTAAATAATTCTTCTTGTTTTCTTGATAGACCTACTGGCGTTTCAACATTAATTTGTACATATTGATCACCTCTCGTCCCACCACGTAACCCAGGCATCCCCTTACCCTTCATCCTTAACCGTGTACCACTTTGTGTTCCTGCATTTAAATTCATTTTAGCTTTAGAACCGTCAATGCATGGAACCTGAATAGAATTACCCAATACAGCATCTATGAAATGAACTGGTACTTCAATAAAAGTATCCTTTCCATCTCTTTGAAAAAGAGAATGATCTTTTATATCTATAAAGATATATAAATCACCAGCATTAGATCCTCTAGCACCAGCTTCACCTTCACCAGAAAGTCGAATGCGAGTTCCATTATCTACACCTGCTGGAACATTTACTGATAGTTTTTTATTTTTATTAACTCGTCCCTGACCTTTACAGGATCTGCAAGGGTCACCAATAATTTCCCCAGAACCAGAACAAGCAGCACAAGTTCTTTCTATTGTAAAAAATCCTTGTTGGGCTCTTACTTTTCCGTAACCACCGCATTGACGACATTGTTTTGGTTGGGAACCTTTGGCAGCACCATAACCATTACATGAGTCACATTTTGTTGGAACTGTTAAGGAAATTTCAACCTGATCACCAGAAAAAGCTTGTTCAAGAGAAACTGATAAATCATACCTTAAATCTGATCCAGTAGTAGAAGATCTTCTTCTTGAATCACCACCCATTCCAAACATATCTTCAAATATGTCTGAAAATCCTCCAGTTCCAAAACCCGAAAAACCTCCACCTGGACCACCTCCACTACCTTGAGAGAATGCTGCATGACCGTACTGATCATAAGCAGCTTTTTTTTGAGGATCTTTTAAAATTTCATAAGACTCTGATATTTCTTTAAATTTTTCTTCTGCTTTTTTATCACCAGGATTTCTATCAGGATGATACTTCATAGCTAATTTACGATATGAAGATTTTATTTCACTATCTGATGCAGATTTAGATAAACCAAGTATATCGTAATAATCACGTGCCATAAATTATGCCTTAAGTTTATCTTTTGTCTATTTAAGAAGCATCTTTCTTTTCTTCATTATCTTTAACTTCTTCGAAATCAGCATCTACAACATCTTCTTTAGTTTCACCAGAATTGTCAGTTGTATCTGCACTTTCAGCATTGTTAGCTTCATTTGCTTTATAAGCAGCTTCTCCCATCTTCATCATTACTGTTGATAAGGAAGAAGTCTTTTCTTTTATAATTGAAATATCTTCACCTTCTAAAGCTGTTTTGAGTTCAGCAATAGCATCCTCAACATCTTTTTTTGCACTACCCTCAGCTTTTTCTCCTAAATCCGATAATGATTTTTCAGCACCATGTATCATAGATTCTGCTTGGTTTCTAGTATCAATAGCTTCTCTTTTTTCTTTGTCAGCTTCAGCATTATCTTCAGCTTCTTTAACCATTCTTTCAATCTCGTTCTCATCAAGGCCACCTGATGCTTGTATTGTGATGTTATGAGCTTTACCAGTTGCCTTATCTTGGGCGCTTACGTTAACTATTCCATTTGCGTCAATGTCAAATGTAACTTCGATCTGAGGAACCCCTCTTGGAGCTGGTGAAATACCTTCTAAATTAAATTCACCTAAAGATTTATTATCTGAAGCCATCTCCCTTTCACCCTGAGAAACTCTAATTGTAACAGCTGACTGATTATCTTCAGCTGTTGAAAAAACTTGTGATTTTTTCGACGGAATCGTTGTATTTCTGTCAATTAATCTTGTAAAGACGCCTCCTAAGGTCTCAATACCTAAGGATAATGGAGTTACATCTAATAAAAGTACATCTTTCACATCACCCATTAAAACTCCACCCTGAATTGCTGCACCTGAAGCAACAACTTCGTCAGGATTAACTCCTCTATGAGGTTCAGTTTTAAAAAATGAAGTAACTGCTTCAATTATTTTCGGCATTCTAGTCATACCACCAACTAAAATAACTTCGTCTATATCACCAGCACTAACACCAGCATCCTTTAATGCTGCCTTGCATGGGTCAATACTTTTAGTAATAAGATCATCTACAATGCCTTCAAATTGTGATCTAGTTAATTTTACATTAAGATGTTTTGGACCATTTGCATCAGCAGTTACAAAAGGTAGATTGATATCAGTTTGTGCAGCACTTGAAAGTTCTATTTTAGCTTTTTCTGCAGCTTCTTTCATTCTTTGGAGAGCTAATTTGTCCGATCTAAGGTCAATTCCGTTTTCCTTTTTAAATTGTTCTGCAATGTAATCGATAATCCTTTGATCAAAATCTTCGCCCCCTAAAAATGTATCTCCATTCGTAGATTTTACCTCAAAAACCCCGTCACCAACCTCTAAAATTGAAACGTCAAATGTTCCTCCACCTAAATCATAAACAGCTATCGTTCCACTTTCTTTTTTATCAAGGCCATACGCGAGCGCTGCAGCAGTTGGCTCATTAATAATTCTAAGGACTTCTAATCCTGCAATTTTACCAGCATCTTTTGTTGCTTGTCGTTGAGCATCATTGAAATAAGCTGGTACAGTGATAACAGCTTTGTCAACTTTTTCACCGAGAAATGCTTCAGCATCTTCTTTGAGCTTTCTCAGAATAAAGCTAGAAACTTCAGAAGGAGCATAATCCTGACCATTAGCCTGCACCCAAGCATCACCATTTTTTGCAGATATAATCTTATATGGAACTAATTCAGAGAATTTTTTTGAATATTCATCATTATGTCTACGACCAATTAATCTCTTAATGGCAAATAGGGTGTTCTCTGGATTAGTGACTGCTTGTCTTTTTGCAGGTTGGCCAACTAATCTTTCATCATCGGTAATACCTACCATTGACGGTGTTGTTCTGGCACCTTCACTATTTTCAATTATCTTTGGTGATTTACCATCCATTACTGATACACAACAATTTGTTGTACCCAGATCAATACCAATAACTTTTGTCATTAATTAACTCCCTAAAATTTAAATATTATTTATTAATCTTTCTAACAAATATTAACAAACTTTATATGGGTTAAGTTGTTGAATTTACAAGATTATAACTAAAAAATTATTTCTAATTACTTTTCTTTACCATTTTTTTCCATGATTTCTTCTTCAGGCTTTTTTGAAATTCCAACCATTGCAGGCCTTACTAATCTATCATGTAACAAATATCCTTTTTGTGATACTTCAACAATATATCCAGGATCCATTTCATTTGTTGAAACTTCAAACATTGCTTGATGAAGGTTATAATCAAATTTTTCACCTAAGGGAGATATTTGTAATAATTTATGTTTTTCAAACGTATTTATTATTTCTTTTTCAACTATTTCTAAACCAATAATTAGGTTTTTAATAGGCTCTGAAAATTCTGATTTATCTTTTGGTACCGCCTCCAATGCACGTTGAAGGTTGTCAACTGATGAAACTAAATCTCTTACGAAAGAAATATGACTATACTTTTTAGCATCTTCAATTTCTTTAATAGTTCTCTTCCTTAAGTTTTCGCCTTCAGCTAAACTTCTTAATAATTGGTCTTTAAGAACTTGAATTTCTTTGATCTGGTTTTCAACTTTTTCCGCTGTTGAAATATCTTCAGCATTACTATCATCAATATTTACAGCAGTATTATCGGTTTCTGTATCGGTTTCTGTATCGGTTTCAGAATTTTCATCGTCCAATGATTTTGTTTCGTTATTATCTGTGTTTAATGATACCTTTTTTTTTGACAATTTCAGACTCCAGAAATGTTAACCTCAATCTGAAATAATAAATAATATGTTGATTTACAAGAGGTAAAAAATTATAAATCTTAAAATCAAATTTTATTTGAATTTAAATTATTGTTTACTGAAATAGCTTAATGATAGAACCTATGTTTAAAAGACCATCAAATAGAAATTTCGACGAGTTAAGAAATATAACACTTGAAGCTAATATCTCACCTCACGCTGAAGGATCATGTATTGCAAAATTTGGAAAAACACATGTTTTATGCACTGCTTCAGTTGATAGTAAATTACCATTATGGTTAAGAAATTCGGGTAAGGGTTGGATTACTGCAGAATATGGAATGCTCCCCAGATCAACACACACTAGAATGGACAGAGAAATTACAAAGGGAAAACCTTCTGGTCGAACACAAGAAATTCAAAGATTAATTGGTAGATCACTAAGATCAGTTGTTGACTTGAAAAAATTGACAGAATTTCAAATAAAAATAGATTGTGATGTTATACAAGCTGATGGTGGGACAAGAACGGCTTCTATCACTGGCGCTTGGGTAGCTCTATATCAAGCAATTAGCTTTTTACTTAAATCAGGTAAACTAACAGAAAATCCTATTACAGACCAAATTGCTGCAATATCATGTGGTATTTGTGAAAATCAGGAATTAATTGACTTGGACTATGAAGAAGATTCTAGTGCAGAAGCTGACGGAAATTTTGTTATGACTTTGACTAGTGGAATTGTAGAAATTCAAACTACTGCAGAAGAAAAACCATTTAATAAAAATCAATTTTTTAAACTTTTAAATCTAGCTGAATTAGGAACAAAATCTATTTTTAAAATTCAAAGAGAAGCATTAAGTCTTGACTAAACTTGTGAGCGATAAAGTTTTTAATCAAAGAAAAATCGTCATTGCCAGTCACAATAGGGGTAAAATTAGAGAGATTAAGAATCTATTAAAACCACTTAAGATTGATATATTATCCGCAGATAATTTTAATTTGCAAGAACCAATTGAGGATGGTTTATCATTTGAGGAAAACGCTCTAATAAAATCTTCTTATGTCTCAAAAATTACAGGAATTCCAAGTTTGTCAGATGACAGTGGTATTTGTTTTTCTGATCTTAATAATGAACCAGGTGTTTACTCCGCACGGTGGGCAGGCGAAGCTAAAAATTTTAACCTAGCAATGACTAAGATCTATGACTCGATTCGTAAAGTAAAAAAACCAAGTTATGATTGTTTTTTTGTTTGTGCTCTTTCACTTTGTTGGCCTGATGGAAGTAACGTAACTGTTTCTGGAAAAATTGACGGCAAATTTACGTGGCCACCCAGAGGTAATTATGGTTTTGGATATGATCCTATTTTTAAACCTTTAAAGTATGATGATACCTTTGGTGAAATGGAACCAGAATTAAAACATAGCGTCAGTCACAGGGCTATAGCTTTTAAAAAATTAATAACTTTATGTTTTCCTAGTTTAAAAAATTGAATAAAAATAGTGAAAATCAATTAAGCCTTTATGTTCACTGGCCATACTGTGAAACAAAATGTCCCTATTGTGATTTTAATTCTCATGTAAATGAAAATGTCGAAATAGATTATTGGATTAAATCATTTAGTAATCAGTTACACGCTATGAGAAAAGAATTGATTGAAAAAAATATTAAATTTAAAAATCTGAATGCAATTTTTTTTGGTGGTGGAACTCCTTCATTAATGCCATTAGAAATAATAGAGAATATCATAGACGTTTCTAATGAAATATTTGGTTTTGAAAAAAATATTGAAATAACTCTAGAGGCAAATCCAAGCTCATATGATCGTAAAAAATTTACTGAATTAAAAAAGTTAGGCGTAAACAGGTTATCAATTGGTGTGCAATCTCTGAACAATAAATATTTAAAATTTTTGGGCCGATTGCACAATATTAATGACGTAGATATTGCATTAAAAGATGCTAACAACATTTTTAATAATATTTCTGTAGATTTGATTTATGCTTTTCATGGTCAAAAGCTAGTTGAGTGGACAAATGAATTAGTATCTTTTCTGAGTAAGAATAATTTACAACATCTTTCTCTTTATCAACTAACAATCGAGGAAGGTACAAAATTTTTCAAAGATTACAAAAATGGTCTTATCAAAGTAATTGATAACGACTTAGCAGGTGAATTTTATGATATCTCCAACAAAATAATAAGTGATTTTAAATTTATTAAATATGAAATTTCTAACTATGCAAAAAAAGGTTTCCAATGCATACATAATTTAAATTATTGGAACTCTGAAAATTGGATCGGTATAGGACCAGGTGCATATGGCAGATTATGGTCTTCGAGTAAAACAAGTCGTATAGAATATCAAAATTATAAAAACCCAAAAACTTGGTTGTCTAAAAATCTATACCAAACAGAATATGAAAAAATCACTAAAATAAACAATTACGAGTCCGATATAGACACACTAACAATGGGATTAAGGTTATATGATGGTATAGAAATTTCCAAACTAGGAAACAAATCGGTTATTAATTTTAATGCTCTTAGAAAATTACAAAAGCAAAATATAGTATCACTTAGAAATAATACTTTAAAAGTAAATAAAAACCATATGATAAAATTAAACAGTATTATTGACTTTTTAATTAATCCATAGATCTACTGCATTTTTCAATATTTGTTAACTTGCCTAAGTTCTCTATTTGCATAACTTGAATAGGCTTTTCAACATTTCCATTAGCCTTAAATATTAATCCTGTGACTGGTCCTGATACATTATTCAAATGCTTTACATCATTCTGAAAATTTTTCAAATAATTTATAGCTATAATACCTGCATCAAATCCAGCATTGGCAAAATAATTTATATTATCTACCCACACATCCTTCCAAAGAAATTCAAATTCAACTTTATTTTTGCTTGATATCATTGGAAACCAAGATTTTTCCAATGATGGTTCATTTTTAATTTCATTATTATTAAATTTTTCTGTACCTAAAATTCTAACTTGTTTTGAGTCAACATTAAAATAAGATAATAGAGGCGCTATTTCTAATACAAATTCTTTTCTTCCTCCAATAAAAATAGTGTCAAATTTCGTATGAGTATCTTGAGTTTTTGAAAATTGTAAAAAACGACTAAGTCTTGAATAAAGATCCGTTTTGTTATTCAAATTATCGTTTGAAAGATAAATTTCCTCATAAAAATTTTTCTTATTTACAGAAATTAATTCTTTTGATCGACTGGTAATGATTTTCCCATATAAATTATCTGGAGCTATGACACCAAATTTTTTATAACCAAAAACTATTGCGCAAGAGATCACACTATCAACTTGCTCCTCAGGCGAAAAACCTAGAGACCATACATTATTTTCTACCATTGCTATATCATTTGAAAATGTAAATATTGGTAGTTTGTTTTTCTTTGCAAAAGGCTTAATTTTTAGAAGAATTTCTCTTGTAAATGGCCCAATAACAAATTTAGGTTCCAGCTTTTCAAATAAACTAATTATTTTTCTTTGATCAAAAAGAGTTCCTGTATCAAAATATATCATTTTTATACCATCATTACCAAAGTTTAGAATGCTTAAGTCAAGAGCCTTTCTTATTTTGTTTCCAAAATTTGAATACTTTCCTGATAATGGAAGGAACGCTATTATATTTTGGGATTTTGAAAATTCGTTTGTTTCAAAAAAATAACTGTCTTGGTCTTTAGTGCTATCATAATATTCTAGCTGCAGTTCTGTACTGTTGGAACTAAGGTTTTTTTTTAACATTTTTAAAACAGCCGATAGAGCTTTTTTAGTCTTTTTGTTATCTACATTATTTGGAACGTTTCTTCCTTGAAGGAGCCTTTCATTTCTAAACTCAAACACAACATTATCATTTTTTAAATTTATTGATGGATTTTCATTATTGGAAGTTACTTCTTTTTTGATTATTTCATACGTTTGTAAATTTTCAGTATTTAATTTTCCATTCTTTTTACTTTTTATGTTAATAATTTCATTGTTTTCAACTAATATTTTTTTATTTTTTTTTTGACAAGCGCTAATCATTAAAAATATACAAAGAAAAATTATAATATTTTGTTTAGTATCATGAAAAAGCATAACAACTCACTTAAGAAAAAAAACAAATCTCAAGGTAATCTATTGGAAAAGTTAAGTAAAGAGGATCTAAAATATTACAAAGAAAGTAATAACGAAGAAGTTAAAGGATGTTTGCATATCATAGCTACACCAATTGGTAATTATGATGATATTACTTTAAAAGCTATAAAATTATTAGAAACTGTAGATTTTTTGCTATGTGAAGATACTAGAAAAACTAAGAGATTGTTAGTTCACCTTAATATTGTACGCAGAAATCTCATGTCATATAATGATATTAATGCATCAAGCAAAAGACCATATATAATAAAAAAACTACTAACAAATCATAATGTTGGTATTGTATGTGATGCAGGAACACCTTTAATATCTGATCCAGGCTATAAGCTTGTACAGGAATGTTATTTCCATAAAATTAAGATCACACATGCCCCAGGCCCTTCCTCTGTAATTAATGGATTAGTATTATCAGGTCTTCCAACAAACCAATTTTATTTTGGGGGGTTTATTTCTTCAAAAAAAAATTTAAAGAAAAAACAGTTTTTACTGACTGAGGGTAATAAGATGACAGGTGTCTGGTTTGATACATGTCTAAGATTAAAAAACACTTTTGAAATAATGCTTAATGTTTTTGGTAATAGAAAAATATCTGTGGCAAGAGAACTTACAAAAATTCATGAAGAAATTATATTAAGTGACTTAAAAAGTATAAACTTAATAATAGAAAAAAGAGAAAAAGATAACAATCCTTTAAAAGGTGAAGTAGTATTGATTATAGAGGGTTCCGATAAGACAAATCAAATAGATTTTGAGGCATTATCTTTTAATATTAAAGACAAACTCAAAACTTTATCTCTAAGAGATACTGTTAGAGAAATTGTAGTAGAAACAAAATTACCCAGAAAATTAGTTTACAGCGAAGCAATGAAAATAAAAAAATAAGATTTGAAATTAAAATTAACTATTACTTTTTCTTTTTTTAATTTAATATTTTTTTATATAGAAAGGAATTTTATTGTGAAAAATTTATTATTTATATCAATCATAGCTATATTCCTCCAGTCTTGTGGGCCATTCATTGGCACTGTCGGAATGGTCTCTTTAGGGGCTGCATCTAAGGAAAAAGGATTAGGTACAACAATTAACGATAATCTAATAAAAACTAAAATTTCTAACCTAATTTTTAAGTATGATAAAGAATTAATAGCTGATACAAAAATTTTTGTTAATAATGGTTCAGTCTTGTTTACTGGTAAGGTAAGAAACCCTAACAATAAAATTGAATTTACTAAATTAGCTTGGACTGTTAGGGGAGTTAGAGAAGTTAATAATGAGATTCAAATCACTGATACTTCTTCAATTAAAAACATTGCACGAGATCTTGCATCATTAGGTGAAATAAGAGCGCGTATAATGTCAGATAAGTCAATTAATAGTATTAATTATTCAATAGATGTTGTTAATGACAAAGTTTATATTAGTGGAGTCGCTTCTGACGAAACTGAATTGAATCTTGTAAAGAATCATGCTTCTAGTGCTAGATTTGTCAAGGAAGTTTATAGCTATATAATATTAAACAAAGATACAAGATGAGTGACTATTTAAATATTGCATTCCTTATGGATCCCCTTGAGGATCTTGACCTTAGAGGAGACACGACTTTTGCTCTTGCTCTTGAAGCTCAAAAACGTAAACATAAAATTAGTTTTTTTAAACCAGAAGATTTAATATTAAAATCTAATGACGTATATGCGAACATTTGTGAACTTGAATTGTATTCAATTAATAATAGAAATGATTTTAAATATCATGATTCATTTATCAAACCATTAAAAAATTATGATGTGGTAATGATGAGACAAGATCCTCCATTTGATATGGCTTACATAACTGCAACTCATATACTTGAAAAACTTCCAATCTCAACGATGGTTATTAACAATCCTTCAGAGGTAAGAAACTCGCCTGAGAAAATATTTGTAACTAATTTTTCTCATTTAATGCCTAAAACTATAATAACAAGAAACTTAAATGTTATTGAAAATTTTAGAAATGATTATAACGATATTATTATAAAACCACTTTATGGAAACGGTGGACAAGGTATATTTCATATTCTTCCTGGAGATGAAAACTTTAATTCAATTTTAGAAATGTTTTTTAGTAAAAGTAAAGAACCTTTGATGATACAAGAATATCTTAGAGATGTTCGAGAAGGTGATAAAAGAATTATTTTATTAAATGGTGAACCCGTAGGGGCAATTAACAGAATACCACAAAAAGGCGAAAGTAGATCAAACATGCATGTAGGAGGAAAAGCAGAAAAGACACAATTAACTAAAAGAGATAAATTTATATGTAGTGAGATTTCGGACTCACTAAAGAAAAAAGGTCTTTATTTCGTAGGAATTGACGTAATTGGAGACTATATGACTGAAATCAATGTAACTTCACCAACTGGAATTAGAGAAATAAAAGATCTTCAATCCATTGCCATTGAGGAACTTTTTTGGGACTTTGTTGAAAATAAAATAATTTATTGAAATTTAGTTTATCATTCTTCCCAAATTCTTTCCACCTAAGATGTGTATATGAAAATGAGGTACATCTTGATTTCCATGATTTCCAGAATTTGTTATAAGTCTAAAACCCTTGCTATGAATGTTTTCTTTAACAATTACATCATTTACCAATTTCCAAAACAGTTCTACTTCTCTAATTTCAGCATTATTGGTAAAATCATAAAAACTCACATAAGCATTTTTTGGAATAACTAATACATGAACGGGCGCTTGAGGATTTATATCAGAAAATGCTAAAGCAGAATCGTTTTCTAATATTTTATCACAAGGAATTTCTGACCTTAATATTTTAGCAAATATATTATTTTGATCATACGAATTTTTCATTTCAAGCCTCTATTTTTTTTTTCTTCAAAACCAGATTGCAGTTTTCTAATTGATAATTCATTCCATATTTCTTCTGGTTTAATGCCAGCAGAAACCCAGATAACTAACAAATGATAAATTAAATCTGAAGACTCTTTAATTATACCTTCTTTATTTTTTTTTATAAAATCTATAATTAATTCTGCTGATTCTTCACCTATTTTCTTAGCTAACAATTCTTGGTTTTTAATTAAATAGGATGTATATGATTCTTTCTCGTTTGTTTTTTTTCTTTCTTCCAAAACATGAAATAATTCTTTAATGATAAGTTCATTCATCTTAATATTCACAATCTCTTACTTGAATTCCACTTTTTGACATTTCTTTTTTTACAGAACTTATTGAATGAATGCCATAGTGAAATATTGATGCAGCTAAAACTGCTGATGCACCTGCTTGTAGGACAACTTCAACCATATCCCTTGGACTTCCAGCGCCACCAGAAGCAATTACAGGAACAGAAACATTTTTAGAAATTAATTTCGTAAGTTTTAAATTGTAACCTTTTTTGGTCCCATCAGAATTCATTGATGTTAACAAAATTTCACCAGCCCCATTTTTAACGCCTTGCTTTGCCCATTCAAGAACATCTATATTAGTTTTTTTTCTCCCACCGTGAGTGGTTACTTCGTAACCGCAGGGCAATTTCTTATTCTCTATTGCATCAATCGCTAAAACGACACACTGATTTCCAAATTTATCTGAAGATTCTTTTATAAAGTTTGGATTAGAAACTGCTGATGAATTAATCGATACTTTATCGGCCCCAGAATTCAATAATTCTCTAAAATCATTAAGATTATTTACGCCACCTCCAACAGTAAGGGGTACAAAACATGACTCAGCAGTTTTTGAAATTACATTAAACATCGTTCTTCTTTTTTCATTAGTAGCTGAAATATCTAGAAAACAAATTTCATCAGCCCCAATGATACTATATTGTCTTGCCTGTTCAACTGGATCGCCTGCATCTTTCAAATTAATAAAATTTATGCCTTTAACTGTTCTCCCATTATGCACATCTAAGCATGCAATCACTCTTGTTGAAAGCATTAGTTCTTGACCTTTTTTATCGCTTTTAAAGCTTCAGAAAATGTAAATTTGTTATCATATAGTGCTTTTCCAATTATGACACCTTGAATACCATTTTCAAATTCTTCACTTAATCTTGAAATATCATTCAAAGATGCAACTCCGCCAGATGCAATTACTGGATGAGAGATTGACATAGCAAAATTTAAAGTTTGATCGAAGCTAATTCCTTGCAAGCTGCCATCTTTAGAAATATCGGTGTATATAATAGAACTAACAACTGAAGATTTAAATTTTTTAATTAAATCTAAAGCTATAATATCTGACTGTTTTTTCCAACCATGAGAAGCTAATTTGCCATCTCTTACATCAGCTCCAAAAATTATTTTTTTGAAATATTTTTTATCTAACTGATTTATGAGTTTTGGATTTTCTATCGCTAATGTTCCTAAAATTACACGATTGACTGATCGCTGTAACCAAAAGTCAATATCATCTATATTTCTTATACCCCCTCCTATTTGAATTTTTACTTTATCTTTCAATTTTTTCAAAATTTTTTCTATCGACATCTTATTTTCTTTATTCCCAGACACTGCTCCATCTAGATCTACAATATGTAGCCATTCTGCACCTTGATCAACAAACGACATTGCTTGATCCAAAGGATCATTATTATAAATAGTATCCTTCTCCATATCTCCAAATAGAAGTCGAACACATTTGCCATCCTTAATATCAATAGCAGGATACAAAGTAAAAAATTTTTCTTTCATCATTTCAATTCTTTGTAATAGTAATAACCAGCTATATATCTTCCATCAATATAAACAGACTTTGGATTAATACCAGATCTAATATATCCAGCTTGTTCATATAATTGAATTGCCCTTTTCTGAGTTTCTCTAACCTCTAAATTAATAACTTTAAATCCATCTTGTTTAGCTTTTAATTCAGCTTTTTGAAAAACAGCTTTAGCAAGTCCAAATCCTCTTGCCCAAGATGCAAAGAAGAAAGTACTTAAAATGCAAGAATGGGATTGAGCTTCATTATTCTTGGTTGGTTTAATTAATTGAGCTGATCCTGCCACGACATTATCTAATTTTCCAATAATCAACACTCTTTCTGGTATAATTAGCACCCCTTTCCAATAATCTTGAAGAGTTTTTGGTGATGGGGGAGAAATCCATCCAAAACCACCTCCAGCTAAAATTGCTTCTTCTGTGGCTTCACATAATTCTTGTAAATCAATTTTACTTAAGCTTTTACATAATTCAGCTTTTACATTGTAATTATTATGTTTTGTATCCATTTCAACTCTTTAAAATTATGGTTTCCATGTAAGCCAGTTATATATAAATTTTTGACCCGAATTGCCACTCTTTTCTGGATGAAACTGAACACCTATGTAATTGTCTTTACCTATAATTGCAGGTATTTTTTGATTATAAATTGTGTTAGCTAATATTTCATTTGTACTTTTACTCTCCAGAGCGAAAGAATGTACAAAATAATATTGTTCTTTTTCACTAATATTTTCAAAAATTGGATGATTTTTGTTTTCTATTTGTAAATTATTCCAACCAATGTGTGGTATTTTATAATTTCTGCCAAGATAATCTAAACCATTTTTTTTGATTTTTTTGAAACAACCATTCAGCCAGCCAAAACCTGAAGTTCTTTTTTTTTCAAAGCTATAATCAACCATCAATTGCATTCCCACACAAATACCCAAAAATTTTTTTCTTTTGTTAAGTACTTCATTTGTTAACAAATCAAACAAGCCAATAATTTTTAGCAATCCATTTTTACAATCAGGAAAGGAGCCAACACCAGGTAAAATTAAATGATCAGAATCAGATATTATATTAAGGTTATTTGTAACTATGATTTTAAACTTTAAATTGTTCACTGCAACACAATTCTTAAAGGCATTTTCAACAGACCTCAAATTTCCTGATCCATAATCAATTATAACAAGATTCATTTTATTTATTTCCAGTTAAAGTTCCTTTTGTAGATGGAACATTACCTAAATTTCTAAAATCTAACATAATTGCTTTTCTCAAAGAGATTGCCATAGATTTAAAACATGATTCTAAAATGTGGTGGGTGTTTTGACCATAAATATTTTCTATGTGAAGTGTCAAAGCGGCTGACTGAGAAAAAGATTGAAAAAATTCTCTAAAAATTTCTGTTTCTATGTTCTTAATTGTTACATTTGGCAAAAAAACATTCCAAATAAGCCAAGGTCGACCAGATATATCAATACAGCACCTAGTCAAACATTCATCCATAGGTAAATATGTAAAGCTATATCTATTTATGCCTATTTTACTACCTAATGCTTCATTAATAGCCTTACCAAGTGCCCAACCAACATCTTCCATAGTATGATGTGCATCTATCTGAAGATCACCACTACATTTAAGATCAATATCTATAAGACTATGTTTAGATAATTGCTCAATCATATGGTCAAAAAAAGGTAACCCTGTTTCTATATTGTTGTTACCAGAACCATCTAGATTTACTTTGACTATTATTACTGTTTCATTGGTTTTTCTTTCAACAGAAAAAGTTCTTTTGTCAACTTTTTTCGTCATTATTAATCCACATTTGTTTAAGTATGTTTTTTATATTTATTTTTTATTCTTAATAATAAAGCACCTTCACCACCAAAATTTTTTGGCGCAAAATCATAACTAATTATAAACTTTTTTAGAACATAGTCAGTTAACCATTTTGGTACTTCTTCTTTTAAAACCCCTTTGTTACATCGTCCTTTGCCAGTAATTATTAATACATTCCTTATATTTTTATCATAACAATCTATTAAGTATTGATGTAAAATTAACTTCGCAGAGTATAGGCTATAGCCGTGTAAATCTAATTTTGCGTCAGGGTTTAGATTCTTTTTCTTAGAAAAGGTGGGATTGTATTTTAACTTGTTAATCCTGTATGAATTTTTTTTTATCGCATGATTTTCAGAGTTATCCAAACTTTTCTTATTTGGTATTATTATTGATTTCTCAAAATTGGAGATATATTTATACCAAGTTTTTTTGTCATATTTTGAAATTAGGGCCATTTTAAAAATAACTTTATTGATCTAGGAACTTTTTGTTTCGATTAATGTCCAATTTGGGTTTTCATCTTTAATTTTTCTTTCGTAGACCCACTCATCCTTAACAAGAATTGCTTCTTTGTTATCGCCGTCAATAATCTTTTCGTTTTTATCCATTAATGCCCTTATTTGAAATGACTCATATAGTACATTAATTTTAATTGATGATTTAGTAACAGTCGATTTAATTATTTTGTTTTTTTCAATTGACTTTAAGTCTATAAGCAACAACTCATTTTCTTTAATACGTTCATCAATTGCAACTTTAAAACTATTAAGTACTGATGGTTTGATAAAATCTTTAATAGTATTTAAATTTCCACTTACGAAACTATCCAAAACCATTTCAAAAAAGGTTTTAGATCCATTAAGAAAATCTGAAACGTCAAATTTTGGGTCAGCTGCCAGAATTTTATTAATTTCTATATTTTCTAAATTACTTTTTTTTGTTTCAATAGATACTACATTTGTGAACTGTTTATCTTGATTTTTTTTATTAGTATTTGTTTCCTCAAAACCTGTTTTACTTCCTAATATGTTTTTGAGTCTAAAAATTAGAAATATTGCTATCACACCAAATATTATAATATCAAGATAAGGGAAGTTGTTCTGCATATTTTACACCACTATAATTTGAAGAAGTTAAATAATTACATTATACAAGAAAAATTAAAAATTAATATTCATTATTATTTATTTCATATATAAATACTAAAATTAATTATTTAGAGAATTAAATGAACAATGTAAATGAAAATAAAAGCGATGAACTAGAACTCATAAGACACTACATAAAAGATCTTTCTTTTGAAAATCCTCAAGACATTAATCAAAATAAATCAATTCAAAATAGTAATTACGAAATTTCTTCAAACATGAACGTTATATATGAACCTTATCATAACAATTTTTTCAGTCTAATTATTAAAATAACCCTTGATTGTTCATCTAAAAAGGAAAAAAATAAATTATCCCATCTAGAATTGGATTATTTTAGCTTTTTTAAGAAACTTACTGAAAATCTTGATGAAAAATCATTAACAG
>MDSV01046157.1_pt1 | contig 18799 bp, 28 predicted proteins | sample 810851 | NCBI WGS metagenome assembly MDSV01 (sample SAMN05326640, study PRJNA326480) | marine metagenome | isolation source: seawater | place: Atlantic Ocean: North East | collected 2012 | reverse complement strand
ATTATTTACAATTTTCTTTTGATATACAAGTTAAAGATTTGAAAAATTTTACAAACTTGATAAGTCAAATAAAGCAAAATAATTTAAATTTTAAAATAATACGTCATAAACGGAAAAAAAATGCTTTCATACGAAGAATCTTTGAAAATTTTAAAAGAAACTAACGCTTTAGTAGATGGACATTTTATATTGTCCTCTGGATTGCATAGCTCTAGATATGTTCAATGTGCTCAATTACTTAGTAAACCTAAAGTAGCCTATAAAATATGTGAGTCCCTTGCAGAGAAAATAAAATCATCTTTTGAAAGTTTTGATTTAATTTTATCACCTGCTATGGGTGGAGTTATAATAGGTTATGAGATTGGAAGAATATTAGAAAAAGAAACTATATTCGCAGAAAGAGTTAATGGAGATTTTAAGTTAAGGCGAGATTTTACAATTAAGAAAAATGATAAAGTTCTCGTAGTTGAAGATGTAATTACAACTGGTAAGTCTAGTTTAGAATGTTCAAAATTGGTAAGTGAAGCTCAGGCAAATATTATAGGATATGCATGTATCATAGATAGACTAGATAAAGATCAGACTGTTATCAATAATAAGATCGTGTCTCAAATTAAATTAGATATACCAACATATAATAAAGAGAGTCTGCCCAAGAGCCTCGCTTCAATTAAACCTGTCAAACCCGGTAGTAGAAATCTTTAATGAAAAAAATTAGACTGGGTGTTAATATTGATCATGTAGCAACAGTAAGAAACGCTCGTGGAGAAAAATATCCAGACCCGCTAAGAGCAGCTATCCTATCAGAAAATTGTGGTGCCGACTCAATCACAATTCATTTAAGGGAAGACAGGCGTCATATCAATGATACTGACCTAAAGTTAATTATTTCTAAATTAAGAATTCCCTTAAATCTAGAAATAGCTGCGACCAAAGAAATGTTAAGGATAGCTTTGAGACATAAACCACCTTTTGTATGTATTGTCCCAGAAAAAAGAAAAGAGATTACAACTGAAGGAGGTCTGAATTTAAAATTTAAAACAAAATTTTTAAAAGAAATTATTATAAAATTAAAAAGAAGTAAAATAAGAGTAAGCCTTTTTATAGAACCTTCATTATCAGATATTAAAAAAGCGAAATCATTAAATGTAGATTGTGTTGAAATTCACACAGGTAAACTTTGTAATTTAGTTAATTTGAATAAAGATTTTAAAATTGAACTTTCTAAAATAAAAAAAGCTGTTATTTTAGCTAATAAAATTGGGCTAGAAGTTCATGCAGGTCATGGTTTAACCTATAAATCTGCAAAAATACTTTCAAAAATCGATGGTATAAAAGAATTTAATATTGGCCATTTTTTAATAGGTGAGTCAATATTTGTTGGTTTAATTACTTGTATTAAAAATTTTAAAAAGATTATCAAAAAATGAAAATTTATGGAATTGGAACAGATATATCAAATATCAACAGAATAAAAAAAAATTTAAAAAATAAAAATTTTATAACCAGAGTGTTTAATGTAACTGAGATTGAGAAATGTAACAAACAATTAAATAAGACGAATTGTTATGCTAAAAGATTTGCTGCTAAAGAAGCCTTTTCAAAAGCTCTTGGCACTGGAATTTCTAAAGGAATTAATTTTAATGAAATTATTGTTTTTAATATCAAATCAGGCAAGCCCGGTGTTAGATTATTAGGTAATACTAAGAAATTGGTTGAAAAAATTTTAAGTAAAAAAAAATTTAATATTTTTTTATCTTTATCCGATGACGAGCCGTTTGCTGTAGCAACAGTTATTATTTCTGTATGAAAAAAAAAAAAACTAATAAATATAATTTTCGAAAATGTTAAAACTTTATTAGGCGCGCTTCTTATAGCAGTTCTTATAAGGTCTCTTATTATACAACCTTTTTACATACCTTCTTCTTCAATGGAACCAACTTTACTAATAGGAGACCGTATCTTCGTATCTAAATATAGTTATGGTTATAGTAGGCATTCTTTTCCATTTAGTCCTAAAATATTTAGCGATAGAATTATTTATAAAAAACCTGAACAAGGAGATCTTGTAGTTTTCAAAACTCCAGTAGACAATCGAACAGATTATATAAAAAGACTAATTGGCTTACCAGGTGATGTAATACAGTTTGTAGAGGGAGAAATTTACATTAATAATGAAAAAATTAACAGAAAGAAGAATTTAAATATAAAAATAGTGAGATGTGGCAATATATCATTTAAAATCAATGCATATGAGGAAACTCTACCTAATGGAAAAAAGCATTTAGCTGTTTATAATAAAGAAGGTACATTAAAAAATACGAAAAAATTTATAGTTCCAGAAAATCATTACTTCTTTCTAGGTGATAATCGAGATTGTTCAAAAGATAGTAGATTTTTACAAAGTGTCGGATATGTTAGCCACGTAAATTTGGTAGGTAAAGCTCAAATAATATTTTTTTCAAATGATACTGTTAAAGGAAGTTTAATAAAATTTTGGAATTTAAGTAATTCATTTAGATTTGATAGGATTTTTAAAAAAATAAAATGAAACATTCAATTAAAGAATTACAACTAATATTAAACTACAATTTTCAAGATATTGAACTTCTTAAAAAATCTCTGATTCATAAGAGTTTTGATAATCAAATTAATAATGAAAAATTAGAATTTTTAGGTGACCGAGTTTTAGGTTTAGTGATATCAAAAAAATTATTAGAAATTTATCCAGATGAAAAAGAAGGAATTATTGACAAAAAATATGCAAATCTTGTAAATAAAAAAACTTGTTCAGATATTGCGAGAAAAATAAATATCAAAAAATTTATGTCATTAGGATCATCACATAAATTTTTAGAAAGATCAGACGATAAGATAATGAGTGACTGTCTTGAGGCCCTCATTGGGGCTATTTATTTGGATAGCGGTTTAAGATCAGCAGAAAAATTCATTCTAAATTTTTGGAAAGCAAATTTACAGAATTCCTCCCAACTACAAATTGATTCTAAAACAAAACTTCAAGAATATAGTTTGAAGAAATTTAAAAAACTTCCTAAATATACATTTCACAAAAAAACTGGACCTCAACATAAGCCTGTATTTAAAACGGAAGTACAAATACCAAACTCAAAAAAGTTTACTGGCACAGGCACATCTAAAAAAAATGCACAACAAAATGCTGCTGGCAAGTTACTAAATGAACTAAAAATTATATGAACTGGGAAGATGAATGTTATCTTTTATCTAAAAGAAAATTTAGAGAAAATGCAAATATTATAAATGTTTTTACTTCTAAAAGAGGGAAGGTCGCCGGTATAGTTTATGGTGGTAACTCTAGAAAAATTCGAAATTATTTACAAGTTAGCAACAAACTCTTTATTTTTAGTAATACCAAAAACGATAACAAAATTGGTTATTTTAAAACTGAATTAATTACTCCTGTATCACCGATTTATTTTAACGATAAAGAAAGAACATCAGCGCTAATTTCTTTATGTGCTTTACTTAATTCTCTTTTGCCAGAGTCCCAACCTAATAAAGATATTTATGAGTCTTTTGAAAAGTTTATCAAAATTATGAATTTAGATAATTGGATTATCTTATATATTTTTTTTGAAATTAAGCTTATTAAAGAATTAGGCTATGATACAAATTTGAATACATTTAAAGATTTTGATGACGATATTTATAGCTTAAAGAAGATCAAAATTGATGAATATAGTTATGAAGTCCCAAACTTTTTAATAAAACAAAAAATACCAGAAGAAATCTCAAAGTTGTTAATTAAAAAATCTTTGCTTTTTACTAGAAGTGTTTTGTTAAACAAATTCTTTATTCCAAATAATCTAATATTTCCAAAATCAAGGGTTATTTTAGAAAATTATTTCACTTAAATCTTTTTATTTGATTTGCTACCTCTAAAGCAAAATAAGTTACTATTGCAGATGCTCCAGCTCTTTTAAAAGCCATCAAACTCTCAAATATCGCGTCTTCATTAATTAGATTATTTTTAATACCGAATTTTATCAAGCTATACTCACCAGATACCTGATAAGCAAATACGGGAATTTTAAAATTATCTTTGATATTTTTAATAACATCCAAATAAGGTAAACCGGGCTTAATCATAACCATGTCAGCTCCTTCTTTTATATCTAATCCAACTTCTCGAAATGACTCACTTAAATTTCTAAAATCCATTTGGTAGGTTTTTTTGTTAGATTTTAAATTAATTTTTGATCCAACAGCATCTCTAAAGGGGCCATAAAAACTTGAAGCATATTTAACAGCATAAGATAGTATACATACGTCTTTAAAATTATTTTTATCTAAAGCATTTCTTATCTCTCCAATCCTGCCATCCATCATGTCAGATGGAGAAATAACATCACATCCCATTTTTGCTTGAAGTAAAGCTTGTTTAATTAGAATTTTATTTGTTTTATCATTATCAATCTTTTTATTTATTATTATCCCATCATGACCATGTGAAGTGTAAGGATCTAACGCTACATCACACATAACACCTATTTTAGGATATTTTTTTTTGATAAATTTTATAGATTTGCAAATCAGATTATCTTTATTTATCGCTTCAGTACCTAACTTATCTTTTTTATTTTTTTCAATGTGAGGAAATAGGGCAATCATTGGAATCTTATATTTTTGCACCTTTCCCATAATAATATTTAGTTTGTCTAGAGAATATCTACTTACCCCAGGCATTGATTTAATAGGTTCTATTTTGTTTTTTCCTTCCCTGACAAAAATTGGAAGAATTAAGTCGTCTATGCTTAGATTATTTTCTGATATAAGTCTTCTTATCCAAGCTTGTTTGCGAACTCTTCGCAATCTTATGTTTGGAAATTTACCTGCTATCTTCATTTATATATGTATATAGTTTATTAAATTTTGTTTGATGCGACAAATATTATATTATAATCAACAATATTGTAATTTAAAAAGGTTTTATGGCACAACTCAATTATTCAGATTTCTACCAAGTACCCGAACTCAAATTTGATATAACAAAATTAAGAGAGGACTTAGATATCATTTTGAAAAAAAAAGGTTTTTCTTCACCTAAAGGAGTTTCTAACTTTGGAGCAATTTCATTAAATCAAATTCCTAATGATAAAGATTCTATTAAAGGGAATAATATTAGAGGAGTATACTGGACTATAGCTGATGAGACCGGACAAGAAGTTGCTAGAGATGTCCCAATTGAAGAATCTAAATATACCCAACTTGTTCCAGAATTTGAAGATACATATTTTAGTGAGGTTTACAAAACTTTAAATAAAAAATTTAGATTAGGGAGAGTAAGACTGCTTCTTAAAGAACCTAGATCTACTTTAAGTTGGCATAAAGATCCCGAGCCTAGACTCCATATACCAATTATAACTAATTTAGGATGTTCAATGGTTATTGAAAATGTTGCAAAACATTTACCTGCTGATGGTCATGTTACAATAACTAATAACACAAAATATCATAATTTTTTTAATGGAGGTGAACAGTCTCGTATCCATTTAGTGGCATGTGTGTTAGAAAATCCTTTTCAATAGATTGAAACCTTTATTTAAAAAAATTTGCATCGCATCAGACCACGCTGGTTATAAACTAAAAGAGGAAATAAAAAATTTTTTAATATATAAAAATATTTCTATAATTGATTTAGGTCCTGCAAATGACAATTCTGTTGACTATCCTGATTTTGCAAAAAAAGTATCTAACAGGATTAAATCAAAAAGAAGTGATGTTGGCATATTAGTTTGTGGTTCCGGGACTGGAATGGCAATAAGTGCTAATAAAACCAAAAAAATTAGAGCTGCAGTATGCTATAACCTAGCTTCTACTAGATTGTCTAGACTACATAATAATGCTAATATTATCGCTTTAGGATCTAGATTGACCAAAAAAAAGACTGCTTTAAAATTAGTTTCTATATTTATAGAAACAAAATTTGAAGGTGGAAGACACCAAAGAAGAGTAAAAAAGATATAACAATGTCTACAGCTATAAAAATTAACAAATTCCTAAATAATTTTTTTAAATCTAGTTTAAAGGACTCAGATAACGAACTATATCAATCAGTAAAAGATGAATTTGTTAGACAGCAAAATCATATAGAGTTAATTGCTTCTGAAAATATTGTTTCAAAAGCGGTATTAGAAGCACAAGGATCTGTATTGACAAATAAATATGCTGAAGGATATCCAGGAAAGAGATATTATGGCGGATGCGAACATGTTGATTTATCAGAAACATTAGCAATAGAGAGGGCTAAAAAACTCTTTAGTTGTAATTTTGCTAATGTACAACCTCATTCAGGAGCTCAAGCTAATGGAGCAGTGTATTTAGCTTTGATTAAACCAGGAGATACAATATTAGGAATGAGTTTAAATTCAGGTGGACACCTCACCCATGGAGCTAAACCTGCTCAGTCAGGGAAATGGTTTAATGCTATTCATTATGACGTTGATAAGGAAACAGGATTAATTGATTATGAGAATGTAGAAAGACTAGCTATGGAACATAAGCCAAACTTAATTATAGCTGGTGGTAGTGCATATTCTCGTGTGATAGACTTTAAAAAGTTTAGAAGCATTTGTGACAAAGTGAATGCTTATTTTCTTGTAGATATGGCTCACTTCTCTGGACTTGTGGCTGGGGGAGTTTATCCAAATCCTGTTGAATATGCAGATGTTGTTACTTCAACTACCCACAAAGTTTTACGTGGACCTAGAGGAGGGATTATACTTACTAATAAAGAAGATTTGATCAAAAAATTTAATAGTGCAATTTTTCCAGGTCTTCAAGGAGGACCACTGATGCATGTAATTGCAGCTAAAGCAGTTTGTTTCAAAGAAGCATTATCTAATGATTTTAAAATTTATTCTAAAGATGTAATTAATAATGCAAAAATTTTATCAAACAGATTAGTTAAAAATGGTTTTAAAATATTTTCTGGTGGAACTGATACACATTTAATGCTTGTAGATTTAAGAGAATTTAAAGTTACCGGAAAAGACGCAGAGGCCTCTTTAGTTAGATCAAATATTACCTGTAATAAAAATGGGATACCTTTCGACTCTCAAAGCCCAATGATAACTTCTGGTATCAGACTTGGAACACCTGCTTGTACTACACGAGGTTTTGGTGCTAATGAGTTTAATTTAATAGGAGATTTGATTTCTAAAGTTGTAAAAGGCTTGAGTGAAAATGGACCAGATAACACAAAAATAGAAAAAGAAGTACAAAAAGAGGTGATTGATCTTTGTTCATCTTTCCCTATATATAGTGATTAAAAAATAAAATTAACAATGATTTGTCCATTTTGTAGAGAAAAAGATACTTCAGTTGTCGACTCTAGACCCACAGAAGACGGAACAGCTATTAGAAGAAGAAGAATTTGTGCCTGTGGAGGTGGGCAAAGATTTACTACTTTCGAGAGAGTTCAATTTAGAGAATTAACGGTTATTAAAAAAAATGGAAGAAGGTCACCTTTTGACAGAGAAAAATTAGCTAAATCTCTTTTTACTGCTTTAAAAAAAAGACCTATCGATAATGACACCATAGAGAAAGTGGTTTCAAAAATCTCAAGAGAACTTGAGGAACTTGGACAGTCTGAAATTCAATCAAACACAATTGGCAAGAAAGTCATGGATGTTTTAAAAGAACTCGATAAAATTGCCTATATTAGATTTGCTTCAGTATACACAAATTTTAAGGAAGTTGGAGAATTTGAAGACGTTATTGAAGAATTGCATGGCAAGTCAAAAAAATAAAAGTCTTGAAAACAGAAATTTTTTTTTGGATCTTGCTTTTGAAGAAGCAAAAATTAATTTAGGAAAAACAAAATTAAATCCATCAGTTGGTTGTGTTGTGGTAAAAGACAATACAGTTCTTTCTTCAGGACATACTTCAATTGGCGGAAGACCACATGCCGAGTATAATGCTTTGAAGTTTAAATCAAATCTGAAAGATTCAGACCTTTATGTAACAATGGAACCATGTACCCATTATGGGTTAACCCCACCTTGCACTAATCTAATTAAAAAAAAAGGTATAAAGAAAGTTTATTACGCATTTAATGATACAGACATAAGAACTGCAAATAAATCAAAGAAAATATTGAATAGAAAAAAGATTATTGTTAAAAAAATTCTGACAAATAATTTTAAAAATTTTTATCGAAGTTATTACGCAATAAAAAAAAATGTAATTCCTCTTGTAGATGCAAAATTAGCTATTTCAAAAGACTATTATTCAATAAAAAAAAATTCAAAATGGATCACAAATCATTTATCGAGAAATAGAGTTCATTTAATAAGATCACAATACGATGGTATTTTGTCTACTTCTAAATCAATAAATAAGGACAATTCACTTTTGAATTGTCGCCTAAGTGGATTTAACAACAATAAACCAGATCTCTTTATTATTGATTTAAAATTTAAGATTAAAAAGTCATTAAGTTTGTTTAAAAATTTATCTAAAAGAAGAATTTTTATTATAACTTCAAATTTTCAAAGAAAAAAAATTTCATATTTTAAAAAAAAAGGCGTCAAAATTATCTTTATCAAAAATTTAGTTACAAAATCTGATTTTATCTCGTTATTTAAAGTTCTTAAAAAATATGGTTATAATAGAATATTAACTGAAAGCGGATTGATGTTTTTAAATGCATTGATAAAAAATAGATTAATTTCTAATTTATATGTATTTCAATCTGCAAAAAAATTAGGAAAAACTGGTGCCAATAACTCAACCAACAAATTTATAAAAAAAATGAATTTAAGAAACAGAATCAGAGTTAACTTGGATGGGGAAAAACTATATAAGGTTAAAATTAAATAATGTTTAATGGAATTGTATATCAACAAGGAATAATCAAGCGGATTAAAAAGAGTCCCAGGTATGTAGCTGGCAGTATTGTTCTTGAAGTTGCTTCGAACATTAAGTTTAAAAAAACTGATATAGGTGAATCAGTTTGCTGTGATGGTGTTTGTTTAACATTAATTAGAATTAACAAGTCAACTTTTTCTTTTTATCTCTCCAAAGAAACAATTAAAAGATCTAATTTCAAATATGCTAGAATAGGAAAGGTTATTAATATAGAAAAATCAATATTACATGGGCAAAAAATTTCAGGACATTACGTTCAGGGTCATGTAGATACTACCGCTAAAGTAAAATCTATTATTGTAATTGATAAGTCTTGGGTTATTAAACTTGAATTAAAGGATAAGAGATTATATAAATTTTTGATTGAAAAGGCCTCAATTTCTATTAACGGTGTATCGCTAACAATCTCTAAAGTATCTAAAAAATATTTTGAGATTAATGTTATTCCTCATACCTTAAAACTCACTAATTTAAGAAAATTAAAACTTAAAGATGTCATTAATGTTGAGCTAGATATTTTTAGCAAATACATATTAAAATTATCAAATTAATGAAAAATTCATTTTCACAAATAAAAGAAATATTAAAAGATGCTAAAAAAGGCAAAATGTTTATTTTAGTTGATGATGATGATAGAGAAAATGAAGGAGATTTGGTTATTCCAGGCTCAAAATGTAATTCCGAAAAAATTAATTTTATGGCTAAACATGGAAGAGGATTAATATGCTTAGCACTTACATCAAAAAAAGTTAAAAAATTAAATTTACCATTAATGTCTTCAATTAATAAATCAAGAACTCAAACTGCTTTTACGGTATCAATAGAGTCTAAAAAAGGAATCTCTACGGGTATTTCAGCTAAAGATAGAGCGAAGACCATAAAAGTAGCAATTAAACCATCGTCAAGCAAAAATAATATCGTTACCCCCGGTCACGTTTTCCCATTGGTAGCAAGAGATGGAGGTGTTCTTGAAAGAGCGGGTCACACAGAAGCATCAGTTGATATCTCAAAATTAGCAAAACTTAATCCAAGTGCTGTTATTTGCGAAGTGATGAATGAAGATGGAACAATGGCACGTTATAAAGATTTAATTCCATTTGCAAAAAAACATAAATTAAAAATTGCAAAAATAGAAGATTTAATCTCATACCGTTTGAAAAATGAAAAATTAGTTAAATGTATTTCTACTAAAAAAATTAAAATTAAAAAATTTGGATTTTTTGACTTAAAAACCTTTAGAAATAAGTTAGATAGTTCTGAACATTACACAATTTCTAAAGGTAAATTTACTCCAAATAAACCTGCTAGAGTGAGAGTTATTTCCACAAATGTACTAAGTAATTTCTATAACTTTAAAAATGATAATTTTAAAGACTCTCTAAAATACCTAAATAGATTTAATAGTTTTGCTTTAATACTAATTAAAGGAAAAAATCTAAATCTATCTTCAGAAAATAGCAAAATTCTTAGATACTATGGCATAGGCGCTCAAATAATTAAAGAATTAAGATTAAGAAAGATGATATTAGTTTCTAGGTCAATAAAACGTGTTATAGCCTTGGATGGCTATGGTATAAAGATTACTAAACAGGAAATTATGAAATGAAAAAAATTTGTATAGTAACTTCGTCTTATAATCGAAAGATAACAAGTAGATTATTTCTTAATGCAAAAAAATTTTTAAAGGATAATAGTAAAACAAAAATCAATGCTGTTGAGGTTCCAGGTGCCTTTGAAATACCAGTGATGATATCAAAATTAATAAATAAATACGATGCGTTCATTGCTATTGGTTGTATAATTAAAGGACAAACAAAAAATTTTGACTTAATTTCTCAATCAATTACTGACGGCATAATGCAAATATCTATTAAAGAAAAAAAACCAATAGGAAATGCAATACTAACCTGTTTTAATCAAGCTCAAGCTAAAAAAAGATTTGATAGAGGGACTGAAGCCGCAAAAGCTGTAGTATCAGTATTGAAAAATGGACCAAAAAAAATATAAAAATTCTTCTCCAAGGATTAAAGTAATTCAAAAAATTTATGGATCTCTACTAAACCCAGATGAACAGATTGTTTATTCAAAGAATCAATACAAAAAATATATAAAAGATGTTGTTTCTGGAACATTGGAAAGGATTGAATTAATCGAAGAAACTATTATGAAAAATCTCCAAGAAGATATAGATTTAAAAAGAACCGACAAGTTGTTAAAAATAATTTTGTTTGCAGCTGTTTTTGAGTTTATGTTTAAGCATAGCATTCCCAAAAAGGTTGTTATTAGTGAATATGTTAGAGCTTCAGAGTTTTTTTTGGAAAAAGCTCAGATTAGCTATTTAAATGCCATTTTAGACAAATTATCAAATCTCATTAGAAAAAACTAGTACATCAACCATTATGTATCCGATTAATGAAAAGTTTAACTTGCCTTTTTTTAAATTTTTTGGCATTTATCACTTTTAAAAATGAATAATTATTTAGAATTATTATACTTGATATCTTTTACTGGTATTATAGCTGTTGCCTACAGTTACTTATTATCAGGTCAAATACTTTCCGCTAGTCCAGGAAATAGCAGAATGCAAGAAATAGCAGAAGCTATACAAATAGGAGCTAAAGCTTATTTAAATCGTCAATACAAAACAATTGCAGTTGTAGGGATAATTGTACTAGCAATTGTAACTTATTTCTTTAATTATTTGGTAGGTTTAGGTTATTTTATTGGCGCTTTTTTATCTGGAGTAGCAGGATATGTAGGCATGTTAATTTCAGTTAAAGCAAATGTAAGAACAGCTGAGGCTTCAAGAAAAAGTTTACAATCTGGTTTAACAATTGCTTTTAAATCAGGTGCTATAACAGGTTTATTAGTTGCTGGTTTAGCTTTGTTGTCTATTACAATTTATTACATAATTTTAATCAAGTTAAACGTTGATAACAGGGAAATCATTAATGCTCTAGTTGCTTTAGGATTTGGTGCTTCTTTAATTTCTATTTTTGCTAGATTAGGTGGTGGTATCTTTACGAAAGGAGCTGATGTTGGTGCAGATTTAGTTGGTAAAGTAGAAGCTGGAATCCCAGAGGATGACCCTAGAAACCCTGCAGTTATTGCTGACAATGTAGGTGATAATGTTGGTGATTGCGCAGGCATGGCTGCTGATTTATTCGAGACTTATGCAGTTACAATTGTTGCTACAATGGTTCTTTCATCAATATTTTTTCCATCAAATCTAAACTTAATGATTTATCCTTTAGCAATAGGAGGCTCTTGTATTATCACATCAATAATAGGAACTTGGTTTGTAAAATTAGGAAAAAGTAAAAATATTATGGGCGCTTTATACAAAGGGTTTGTTGTTACAGCAATATCATCTCTATTAATTCTATATCCTGTAACAGACTCAATAGTAGGGCTAAATGAAATATACACTAATGATGGGAAAACTTTTTCTGGTTTAAATCTGTATGTTTGTGGTGTTGTTGGATTTGTGATTACAGGGTTACTAATTTGGATAACAGAATACTATACTGGCACTAATTATAGACCAGTTCAGTCAGTTGCCAAGTCTTCCACTACTGGTCATGGAACCAATGTTATACAGGGATTAGCTATTTCAATGGAAGCTACAGCTATACCAGCTCTTATTATAGTTTCAGGAATTTTATATACAAATAATTTAGCAGGCCTGTATGGAATTGCTGTTGCAGTTACAGCAATGCTAGCTCTAACCGGTATGGTAGTAGCTTTAGATGCTTATGGACCAGTTACAGATAATGCGGGAGGGATAGCTGAAATGTCTAAACTTCCTAAAAATGTAAGAAAAACTACTGACGCTCTTGATGCTGTAGGAAATACAACCAAAGCAGTAACCAAAGGTTATGCAATCGGATCTGCTGGGCTAGGGGCTCTAGTTTTATTTGCTGCCTATACTGAAGATATTAAATATTTTTCAACAGTTAAAGGTTCAACTTTGGAAGGCGTAAATGTAACTTTTGATTTATCTAATCCATTTGTTGTTGCCGGGCTTTTAATTGGCGGAATGTTACCTTATTTATTTGGCTCTATGGGAATGCAAGCTGTTGGTCGTGCAGGAGGAGCAGTAGTTATAGAAGTTAGAAGACAATTTAAGAAAATACCAGGAATTATGAAAGGTAAAAGAAAACCTGACTATGGAAGATTAGTTGATTTACTTACTAAAGCAGCAATTAAAGAAATGATAATTCCATCCTTGCTACCAGTTTTGTCTCCAATTATTTTATATTTTATAATTTTACAAATTGGAGGTCTAGAAGCAGCCTTATCTTCATTAGGTGCTATGCTATTAGGTGTTATAATTACAGGTTTATTCGTGGCAGTTTCTATGACAGCTGGAGGCGGTGCTTGGGATAACGCTAAAAAATATATTGAAGATGGAAATTTTGGCGGAAAAGGTTCAGAAGCTCATAAATCAGCAGTTACAGGTGACACTGTTGGTGACCCTTATAAAGATACAGCAGGTCCAGCGGTAAATCCAATGATAAAAATTACTAACATAGTGGCTTTACTATTATTAGCAGTTATTGCTCATTAGCCTATCTTAAACCGTACATTTTTTGTTTAACACTTTGTAAAAAACTCTCTACAAAGCTTTTTTTAGACAAATCGTTAGAAGTTGTTTTTTTGGAGAATTTTATCTTATTTATATCTTCTTTATTATAGAAATCTTTAGTTTTTAAAACCCCATATTTATCAAAATTAAGTATTAAAGTATTGTTCGTTTTCAACTCGTGTCGACCTAGTTTGTGGTATTTACCTTTACTTAAAGTTCTCTCAATATATATCCAAGTATCCTCTCCATCAAAGACTTTGGAATGTGGTTGACCTAGTATTTTTACTACATCATTTTTATTACTTTTATTTATTGTTAGATTTTTAGACCTATTATCTAAAAATAATATTCCGTGGTTTTTAGCAGGCTCTTGTAATTGACAGCCTAATAAAATAAGAAATATAAAAAAAGGAGCAAAATTTGAATGATTTTTAAAACCAAAAGCCATAATCTAGATCTTTACAATACATTATTACAATTATCTAGGAATTTATTTTTTTACAGTAAAATTAATTTAAAAGATGTATTTGAAACCAGAATATATCTAATGTTTTTACACTTTTCTATTATTCTATTAAATTTTAAAAAGAAAGAAATTCATTTTCCTCAAGAGTCTTACGATAGTCTATTTGATGCTATAGAGAATAATTTGCGGGAATTAGGTTTTGGAGATGTAGCGGTTAATAAAAAAATGAAGGATTTAAACAAAATCTTTTATGACATTTTATTAAAGATAAACATTTCAGAAACCAATATTAAATTAAACAAAAATTTGATTATAAAGTATTTTCCTCAATTAAGTGATTCAAACACCAAAAAATACAAGCTTTTCAGTGAATATTTCATAAATTTCTATCATTTTTGTTTTGAAATAAGTCCTGAAACCATGATAAAAGATGCCTTAAAATTTAAGGTTTAACAATGGCAGTACCAAAAAGAAAAACGTCTGTTTCTAAAAAAAAGATGAGAAGATCTCATCACAGAATCTCTTCAATTAACATTGTTGAAGATAAAAAAAGTGGTGAGTACAGATTATCTCATCACATCGACTTAAAGTCCGGTTTTTATAACGGAAAAAAAATTTTAGACATTTAATCATTTAAAATGGAAAAAAAAATTACTATTGCTATAGATGCAATGGGTGGGGAAAATGCCCCCAAAAAAAATATAGAAGGTTTAAATATTTTTTTGAATGAAAAAAAATCTATTAATGATTTTATTATACATTTATATGGTAATAAAAATACATTAGAAAAAGAAATGTCAAATTTGGGTATTTCGACGGATAAGGTAAAAATAATTCACACAGAGTCAATTGTTTCAGACGAGGAGTCTCCAATGACAGCTGTTAAAAATTCTAAAAATACAAGTATGTGGAACTCTGTAAAAGCACAAATAGATGGAGGAGCTGATATTAGTTTGTCTGCAGGGAATACCGGTGTTTTATTGGTAATATCAAGAATGATTTTGAAAATGATGAAGGAAGTTAGTAAACCAGCTTTAGCAGGTTTATGGCCTAGCAAAAAAGGCATGAGCGTTGTTTTAGATTTAGGTGCTAATATAGAATGCGATGAAAAAAATTTAGTAGATTTTTCTGAGATGGGTGCTGCTTTATATAAGTCAATATTCCCAAATCAAAAACCGTACGTTTCACTTTTAAATATAGGTTCTGAAGAAATAAAAGGGACTGAAATGTTAAAAAAAGCTTTTCTAAAGTTAAAAGATTTAAGTAATGAAAATAATTTTTTGTTTAACGGTTATATCGAAGGAAACGAATTAATGGAAGGAAAAACAAATGTAATTGTTACAGATGGTTTTACTGGAAATATTGCCCTTAAAACTGCTGAAGGGACAGCTAAGTTTCTAGTAGATAATTTAAAAAAGTCACTCTCTGAAAATATATTTGCAAAATTTTCTTTATTATTTTCATATTTTTCTCTTAAAAAATTTAAATCAAAAATTGATCCGAGAAAATATAATGGGGCGATTTTTTTAGGTTTAAACGGACCTGTTGTTAAAAGCCATGGCTCAACAGACTCAGTTGGCTTTTATCACTCAATAGATTTGTGTTATAAAATTATTAAGGGAAATTTAATGGATCAAATAAGAAATAATTTAAACCATTTGAATGTCAAAGATTAAAAAAATAAGTTTAACAAAAAAAGATATATCAAAAAAAATAAATTTAGAGACTGGATTATCCAACTCTTACTCTTACGAAATTATTAATGATCTAATAGATATATTAAAATCTACAATAAGAGATAAGGAAACAAATATTAAAAATTTTGTAACATTTAAAATCTTAAGTAAAAATGAACGATTAGGTCGTAATCCAAAAAATAATAAAGATTATTTGATTAAAGCGAGAAAATCGTTAAGTATCACTGTTTCAAAATACTTAAATGAAAAAATTAAGAAACTATAATGGTAAAGTTTATAAGCATAACAGAATTAGCCACTTTATTAAATTTAGTTAATCCTAAAACAAAAAAAACATCTAATCATATTTTAAGATATTGGGAAAAAGAATTTAAGCAAATAAAACCGGTAATATTAAAAAGAAGACGATATTATTCTCAAAAACAAGTAGCCAACATAAAATTGATTAAGTTTTTATTAAAAGATAAAGGTATGACGATAAATGGTGTGAAAAATCTACTTAAATCAAATATAAATAGCCTTGACGATTACAATTCTTATAGTTTAAAAGCTGAATATCTAAAAAAAAACATAAAAAATAAAAGTAAAAATATTTTAGAAAAAATACGAAAATTAAAAAAATAAAATGGCAAAAAAAACACATTTAAAAGTTCGAATGGTTCCCGAAAGTAACCCAGATAGTAAATTTATCTATTATGCTAAGAAACCTACTAAAGGAGAAAAGGTTAAAAATAAATTAAAGTTAAAAAAATACAATCCTAATACAAGAAAACACGAATTTTTTATAGAAAAAAAACTTCCACCTCACAGTAAATAATTATTTTTTTTTAAAGTTTCTAAACTCATAATCAATATAGGCTTGAATCATAGATCTCCATATTTTGACACTTATCTTTGGATCTATGCCTTTAACTTTTGATTTTCTAGCTATATTTTTTAATATTACTGAAATCCTTTTTTTATCTATTATATCTTTTTTGAATCTTTTATTTTTTAAAACCTTATTAACTAAATAGGTTCTTTTTTTAATCAGTTTTAAAAAAGAATTATCAAGTTTATCTAATTTTTTTCTTATGTTTATTATATTTTTATTAACCATAGCGACATTTAGATGTTATTAAAAACAACATTTAAAATATATATATATCTTATGCAATCATATGATCAAAAAAATTATAAATTTTTTTATAATTGGCTAATATTCTCTTTCTTCTTGGTTTTTTTGATGGTTATAGTTGGCGGTTTAACTAGGCTAACTAATTCTGGTCTTTCAATTACTGAATGGGAATTATTTTCCGGTATTTTACCACCTTTGAATAATGATTCTTGGAATAGATATTTTTCTCTTTATAAGGAGATACCCCAATATGAATTAATTAATAGCGATATGACTATTGAAAAATTTAAAATCATTTTTTATTGGGAATACTTTCATAGGCTGCTTGGGAGAATAATAGGAATTTTTTTTCTTATCCCTCTTTTATATTTTCATTTTATTTTAAAAGTTGATAAGAAATACATATCTATTTGCTACATAATTTTTTCATTAATTTTAATTCAAGGAATTGTTGGATGGTATATGGTAAAGAGTGGTTTAGTAAATGATGTTACTGTAAGTCATTTTAGGTTATCTTTGCATTTGAGCATAGCCTTCGTTATAATTGCACTAATATTTTGGACTATTTTAAATATTAAGAAGAAAACTTTTAAAATTTTTTTCAATTTTAAAAAAAATAGTTTTTTGTTATTTTTTTTAATTGTTATTATTTTTATACAAATAATAATGGGGGCTTTTGTATCTGGATTAGATGCTGGACAAATATATCAAACGTGGCCATTAATGAACAACGGGTTTTTTCCCAATGACATTGTCATTGATAAAGTTAAAGTTTTTTTTGATTTAAACGATCATAGCCTAGTTCAGTTTTATCATCGTAATATCGCATATTTTATTTTATTTTATACTTTAATTATTGGATTATCTATTTTCAAAAATAATCAAAAAAATCTAATTAAACCTTTTTATATTTTTATTACTATTTTATTTTTACAGGTATTCTTAGGGATAATAACTTTAATAAGTGGATTAAATATACTTTTAGCATCTGGACATCAAATATTCAGTCTCTTACTCATGTTAAGTGCAATTAATCTTTATTATTATCATATAAAATAAATTGACTTTTTAAGTTATTATTAGTAACTATCGCCATAAATTATGACACCCTTTATTAAAAAAAAAGAAGTAAAAAAAGACTGGTATATTATAAATGCTGAAAACGCTGCAGTAGGAAGACTTGCTTCTTATATTTCAAAAGTATTAAGAGGAAAAAACAAACCTACTTTTAATCCACATATTGATAATGGTGATTTTGTAATAGTTACAAATATTGATAAGATTAGATTTACTGGCAAGAAGTTTCAAAATAAAAAATACTTTAAACATACTGGTCATCCTGGTGGAATAAAAGAAACGTCCCCAGCAATATTGAAAGAAAAGAATAAAACTCAAGAAATTCTAAAATTAGCTGTTAAAAGAATGTTGCCTGGTGGACCATTAGCAAAAAAACAATTAACTAAATTAAAAATTTATAATGGAGAAACCCATCCTCATGACATTCAAAAACCAAAGACGATTGAATTCAATAAATTGAACAAAAGAAATATAGTCAAAAATTAATGGAAAATTTACAAACATCAACGTCTAATACAAAAAAGATTAAACTTGATTTTAAAGATAGCAAATATGCTACTGGTAGAAGAAAAAGATCAATTGCAAAAGTTTGGGTAAAAAAAGGTTCTGGAAATATTTATGTAAATGGAATTAAAATGAATGATTACTTTAAAAGACCTGTTCATCAAATAATTGTAACAAGACCCATGGAAATTTCAGAAGTAAGAACTAGCTATGATGTAAAATGCTCTGTTAAAGGCGGTGGTTTATCGGGTCAAGCTGGAGCAATAATTTTAGGTATTTCAAAAGCACTAATCTCCCACGATGAAGTTCTAAAAAAGAATCTCAAAAAAGATAAATTGACCACCCGTGACTCACGAGTAGTTGAGAGAAAGAAATACGGGCATAGAAAAGCCAGAAGAAGTTTCCAATTCTCTAAGAGATAATCATTTAAATTTAATAAT
>MDSV01151439.1_pt1 | contig 18800 bp, 18 predicted proteins | sample 810851 | NCBI WGS metagenome assembly MDSV01 (sample SAMN05326640, study PRJNA326480) | marine metagenome | isolation source: seawater | place: Atlantic Ocean: North East | collected 2012 | reverse complement strand
TTTTTCTATAGCTTCAATTGCTGTTTTTATAATTGAATATCCACCAGCTAGACCAGAAGGAGTTACAACATTTATTAAATTATCAAGCGAAGTATGATATTCTGGATATTCTCCAAATTTTGTTCTCATAATAGATGCAATTGGCAAATCTATTCCTGGAGAACAATATTGTCTTTCGTCACTTCCTCTCAATGACCAATTGTAAATTCTTACTTTCTTTTTTTTTTTCAAAATTTGTTTTGCAACAATATCTGATAATGAATTTTTTTGTTTTGATTCCAACATAGAATAATTTCTATTATCACCTATGCAGGTCAACACATATCCAGCCACAACATTTTTTTTTAACTTTTTAAAATTTTTGCTCAGATATGCTATTGATCCAATAGTTTCAGGTAAAAATAAAAAACGATAAGAAAACTTACGTTTTTTCTTTTTAATCCATTGAGCTAACTTTGTCGTTACGACAATACCTGAAATTTCATTATTAGCCATTGATGGATGGCAAATGTAAGTGGAAATCAATACTTCTTTTTTAGTTGCTCCTTTAATATATAATTCCCCTATTTTAAGTTCTCCATTTTTAAATGTTGAATTTATATAGACTTTATATTTCTCATTTTTTAGTTTTTTTAATTTGTTATATTGTAAACAAAATCCCCAATCTTTTTTATAATATGAGGTAACATAAGGAATAGCATTTGGTTGGCTTTTTAAACTATGAATTTTTTTTTTTAAATCATTAAAATTAAGTATTTTATTAATGTTTTGAGAATATCCAACTATATGAAGATTATTAGTATTGAAATCTACAATTTTTTTATCATTTTTATTTTTAATCCATGCCTCTTTTAAATGCCAAACTTTAGGAATTTTCCAATCAAAAACTTTTTTTCCAGATTTAAAGTTTAAAATTTTGATGGGTAACTTATTCTTTATAAGTAAAAGCGTTGACCCAACTCCCATACCTGTCAAACTCCTATTTAATGGCCAGAGTTTTTTAGCAAATTCAATCATTACATTTACTTTCTTTTAATAACATAAGCTGTTGGTTGTCTCACAAAACTCACCTGCTGAATTTTATTTTGGCCTATATATTTCTCTAAAATACTACTTTCCGTAGGTGAGGCTGGATTGTTATAATGATCTAAAATTAGCACACCCCCATCAACTAAACGGGACCATACATGAGGCAAAGTATTTGAAAGTACTTTTTCAGTGCCACAATCAATAAATGCCAATTTAAATCTCATCCACTTATTTTTTTTTAAAAATGGCTCAAATTTTTTAGTTAAATCCATCTTCTGAATATTTCCAATTTTATCAAGACCCTGAATTTTTAATAAATTTTGTAATCCCTTATAGCTTGTTGCATACTTTCCTACATTTGAAAGATCATCGTTAATACCTGGTTTCATTCCTTTAAACCAGTCAAATCCATACACTAAAGTCTGTGAATTTTTTTCAAATAAACTAACAAATTTTATAAATGAAAAAAAAGATCCACCCTTCCATATTCCTATATCCGCTATATGACCACTTAAATTTTTAACTTTTTTATACATTTCATAAAAAAAAATAAATCTAGCAAGATTAACTTCTCCTACATAAACAGGAAACTGATAAACAAAATCTAAGTTGCTTATTTTTTCTTTTTTAATTTTTTTTATATAATTAAAATAAATATCATCATCTTTTTTATGTTTTGACATGTTTGCCTTGTGTTTGTTATATTTTTGATAATAAATTAATACTACATCATTAAAAACTTATAGACAATGTTCAAAAAAAATCATAATCAAATAAAATGTCTATTAAACATTTAGATCTAATAAAAAAATCGTTTGAATTAAAAAAAAAGGATGTTGATAAAATTACAAAAGATGAAAATATTGAGCTAGAAAATTATAACTGGGATTCACTTACGGTTATTAATTTAATTACTTTAGTTTCAGATAAATATAAAAAAAATATTAAACCTGATAAGCTTAAAAAGTTAAAAACATTTAAAAATTTAGATAATTTTTTGAATAAATTAATATCAAAAAAAAGTGGATAATAAAAAAAAAATATTATTTATTGGTGGTGGAAGTGAGATAGCTCTAAAAATTTTAAATAAAATAAAAAAAAAAAATATCTACTGTCTTTCAAGACAAAAAAACAAATTCTATAAAAAAAATTATATTATCAAGAATTATTCAAATTCAAATTTAGAGAAAAGATTTAGATCAATTAAAGAAAGATTTGATGTTGTTTTTATATTTAATGGCAACTTTGAGTTTTCAACATTATCCTTTATCAATGAAAAAAAATTTTTAAATTTGCTCAATATTAATCTTCTAATACCTATAAGAATAGTGAATAAATTAATTAAAAATAGATTATTGAATAACAATTCTAAAGTTTTTTTTTTTAAGCTCAAAGGCTGCTAATTATGCCGAAATTGGAAATGCTTACTACTCAATCTCAAAAAATTCATTAAATTTTGCCTCAAAAATTTTAAACAAGGAAAACAGAAAAAGGAAAATTAAATTTCAAACAATCTCAGCAGGTATTATAGATAGTAAAATGGGTAAAAAAGTAAAACAGCTAATTAAGTTAAAAACCAAAAAATCTAAATTTAATTTAGACACTAAAATAAATAAATTAGTGAAATTTGTAAAAGCTGTAATAGAAAATAAAAGAAAAACTGTTAAATTATAGTGTCATTTATATTTAAAAATTTAGAAATTTCTCTAGGAAAAATTAAAGAAAAAAACTTTAATTTAGAAAAACGTTATAAATGGCCAAAAGATCAAATTTTAAAAAAAATTGGAGTAAGACAAAGACACATATCTAGTGCAAATCAAAATACAACCGTATTAGCAAAAGCAGCAGTTAAAAAAATTTTAAAGAAAAATAATTTATCTAAAGTTAAATATATCATAAGTGTAACAAATACACCTAGTAGAGTTTTCCCATCTTTAGCTCATGAGGTTGCTTCGTTGATAAATAAAAGTAAAAATTTTATGTGTATAGGTATTAATGCTGGATGCACAGGGTATGTTGATGCCTTGTACTTGGCTGATAAATTAATTAAAAAAAATCAAGACGTTATTATTATTACATCGGACACTTATTCAAAATATATAGATATCAATGATAGATCTATTAGGCCAATATTTAGTGATGGAGCTTCATGTACACATCTACAATATAAGAAAAAAAATTCTTGGAAAATACAAAAAGAATTTTTTGAAACAGAAAAAGATACTCTGAATCACCTTGAATTAAAAAAACAAACAATCAATATGAATGGACCTGAAGTTTTGTCTTTCGCAATTAGAAAGGTATCAAAAACTATTAAGAAGTTTTTAAACAAAAAAAATAATACAGTAATTTTTGCTCACCAAGCTGGTAAAATTGTATTTAAAAATATTATATCGGAAATAAAAAAAGGTACTTATTTGCCTACAAATTACGAAAAAAATGGCAACCTAGTCTCAACTTCTATTCCTTTTTTAATTAAAGATAATTTTAAATTATTAAAAAAAAATAAAAATATATTAATATCAGGTTTTGGTGTTGGACTTTCCCATTCTCATATTTTAATAAAAAAAATAAATTAACTAAAAGTTATTAATCTTATTAAGTTGATGTTTTTTTATTCTATAACTGCCCAACATCCAAATGTTTCACCATGAAAAGAGTTTAATTTTAAATTATTTAAACCAATACTTTCCAACAATGCAACGGTTTCTCCTGGAAAACTTTTGCAATTTAATTCATCAAATACTAAAACACTTCCTTTAAACAATCTGGGTTTAATAATTTCTAAAACTTTCTTTGTGGGATGATAAACATCCATATCAAATATTGCCATTCCGATTATAGTTTGAGGATTTTTTTTAATATAATTCTTTATTGTTTTTGAGGCATCACCTTTAACTAAAGAAAACTTTTTCATCCAATTCAAAGGAGCATTGTGTTCCTCCAAATTTAAAAATTGCTCTATTATTTTTTCAAAATTTTTTGGCACACCATAGTCACCTTTTTTCCAATTATTTTTATTTTCATAATTTGATAAATTTTTTGTAAATCCCTCAAAAGTGTCAAAACCAATTATTTCCCTTGAATAATTGTAAGGTTCATAAATCGCTCTTAATTTAAGAAGTAAGGACAATGTTAAACCATACTGAACACCAAATTCCATAATTGATCCTGGTTTTTCCAATATGTGCTGATAAATTTGATTGTAATATAGTATCCTAGTTAAATCTCCTCTAGAAAGAGTTAAATTTGAAATTTGTGAATTAGTTAATTTTAAATCAATTATTTTTTTTAATAAAATACTTTTATCTTCCTGGTAGTTATTTGAGGGATTTTCGTTACTATTTATATTGTAATTAAATTCTTTTTTTTTCAAAATATATTGCTGCCAAGTTGTCTGATTATGAATGGTAATTAATTTTCACATAAAACAATTAATACATTTTTCATAAATGATAAAGTATTATTTTCTTTCTTGTAAGAATTTTCTAATACTTTCTTATTTTCTTTTTAATTTTCCTAAATAATTAGGATTTTCACTTAACCTCTTTGATATAAATTTCGCTCCGTCATAACAATTCATTTTTTGAAAAATAATTCCTTTTATCTTTATTTGTTTTAAAATTTTATTCTTAATTAAATCTTTCTCACATTTTTTCCAATTATTAATTCCCTCAAATTTTTTATTATTGACACGTGAATAATATAAGTATTTTTTATTTGAAGAATTATTTTTTTTGTCCACAATTCTGGCTTCAAAAGACTTATAGTATCTATAATTAACTTTAAATTTTTCTTCAGGATAATGACAAATTGTTGCCCCTCCATTTAGACCGATACCTAAAGATAAGTTGCATACATTTTTATTGTTTCCAAACCATTCCCAAGTTGAACCTTCGCCAAAGCTTGATTTACAATTGTGGTCTGGAATTTTTTTATAATTTGGACCAAAAATAGACACTGAGTGGATTGGGTGTATTGTTCTTTTTTGTGAAATTTTTTTTCTAAAAAACTCTGTTAAAGACCCTGTTTCACTTTTGGTTTCTTTATAATTCCAGTTTATTTTTTTTTTTTTACTAATTGAAAAAGTAAAAGTAGGCATAATAATAGTCTTGTCTTGGTAATTATAATGAATAATCTTCCAAATTTTTTCTGGATTATGATGTGTCTTTTTATAAAAAGCCAAAAGATTTGAGTGTATAATGATAAAACTCTCTTGAATATCTAGTGCTTTTAAAGCCTTATCTATTATCTCTTCTTTCATAGTTTTAGATGATGTTTTGTTTATTTTTTTAAACATTTTCTATAGCTTTTTTTTTTTTATAATATATTTAAACATAGTTTAAATGAAACATTATAATTTAAATCAAAAAAATTTAATCATCAAAAAAATAACTAGTAAGGGTTACTGCATAATTGATAAAGTATTTAAAGAAAACGAGATTAAAAAATATAAAAGAAATATAAAACAAATCTATAAAAAAAGATTAAAATTAGGAGAGTCCGTAGGATCAACAAATAATCAGTGTATTTATAATTTTTTTTATGAAAACTTAAACTTGATGCCTTTGGTCTATATCAAAAAGATAGATAAATTTTTACAAAAATTACTTGATGAAAACTACGTACTTCAATCAAGTAATGCACAAAACAGATTTATTGAAAAGATTGAAAAAAATAATAAAAATTTTAAGATTGGAAACAATTGGCATACAGACTCTAGATACATTAATAATAAAAGAATTTCTAATGGTTTCAGTTATCTTGTGATTATAGCTTTAGAAGACTTTACAGAACATACTGCCTCAACTCAATATATACAAAAATCATTTAAAAATTTTCAAAAACCTAAACGATTTGAAAAACAAAATTATAATACTTTAAAGATGAAAAGTGGATCTGTCTGTATAATGGATACTGGACTCGTACATAGAGGTGGGGTATCAACCAGAGTATCTAGGTGGAGTATTTTTAATATTTATACCCCTTGGTTTGTAAAACCTTATTTTAATTATAAAAATTTACTTGGAAATAAAGCAAAAAAACTAAAAAAAAATGAAAAAAAAATTTTACATTTTTTTTCAGAACCACCTCAATCACATAACGAGCGAATAAGTACTCTAACTAATTATTAAATAGCTCAAATTTTTTGGTAAATTTAATATTACTAAACTTCGGATTAAATTTTTATAATTTTGTCAACCTCTTAAGATTTTAGAATCTTTAATAAAGAATTCTGAAATAATTTTTTTAAAAACCTTGTCTTTATTTGCAATATTTGTTTTTTAAAATTAGTTAGTAAAAATAATAATTTTGTTTATAAGGTATTATGCTTAAAAATAAAAAACTGATAAATTTTAAAAAAAAAATTTATCAAAAACAAGCTTTAATCTCTGTTATAGGTCTTGGTTATGTTGGTTTACCTTTAGCTCTATCCTTTGCTAAAACTGGTTTTAGTGTCCATGGTTATGATATTGATAAATTCAAGATCAAGTCAATAAAACAAGGTAAGTCATATATATCTTCTGTATCAAACTATTATTTATCAAAATACAAAAAGAATTTAAAATCTTCATCAAATATTAATGATGTTAAAAATTCCGACATAGTAATAATATGTGTTCCAACACCTATAAATGAAAAAAAATTACCAATTTTATCACATGTTAAAGATGTAATTAACAAACTATCCTCCATCAAAATTGAGGAAAAATTAGTAGTTTTTGAATGCACAAGTTATCCAGGTACTACTGAAGAATATTTTTTACCTTTTGCTAAAAAAAAAGGTCTAGAAGTTGGTTCGAACATTTTTTTAGGTTATTCTCCAGAAAGAGAAGATCCAGGAAATAAAAAATTTTCTCTAGAAAAAAAAAATATTCCTAAAATAGTCTCAGGTTATACAAATGAATGTCTTTTATTAACTAATCTTTTATACTCCAAAATTTCAAATACAATTTCAGTAGATAATATAAAAACTGCAGAATTTACAAAATTATTAGAAAATATTTATAGAACAGTTAATATAGGCCTTATTAATGAGTTAAAAAAAGTTAGTGACAAAATGCAAATTAATATTTTTGATGCTGTAAATGCTGCAAAAACAAAACCTTTTGGATATCAACCTTTTTATCCTGGTCCAGGAGTTGGGGGTCATTGTATACCAGTTGACCCTTTCTTTCTTACGTGGAAAGCAAAAAAACTTGGTATTGATACTAAATTTATAAAATTATCTGGACAAATCAATGATGAAAGACCAAAACTTATAACTAATAAGCTCAATAAATTTATAACAAAAATTAAAAAATTAAAAAATATAAATTGTTTAATAATAGGTATTGCTTACAAAAAAAATTGTGACGATTTGAGATTATCACCTGCTTTAAAAATTATAAATTTATTGAAAAGAAACAAAAAAGTTAGAATTAATATATTAGATGATGAAATATCAAAAAAAGTAAAATCAAGTTTCAAAAAACTGAATTTTATTAAAAAAATTCAATTAAACAAAAAAACTTTAGGTCAATATGACTTTTGTTTAATTGCAACTGATCATACTAACGTTAATTATGAAATTATAAGAAAATATTCTAAAAAGATTTTCGATACAAGAAATGTTTATAAGAAAAAATATAGAAATGTAAATTTAATATGAAAAATATTTTAATTACAGGTGGCTCAGGCTTTCTAGGAACTAACTTGGTCAAAAGATTAAAAAATAAAAATATTTTTGTTTATGATGCAGTTAATCCAAATTACAAATGCAAATTTATTAAAGGAAATATACTTGAAAAATCCAAAATAAAAAAAACCTTACAAATTAATAAAATTGATACTGTTATACATTTAGCTGCAAGCTTAGGTGTTTCTAACACTGAAAAAAAACCAAGTGAAGTTATTGATATTAATTTTTTAGGAACACTAAATATTTTAGAAGCAATAAAAAATACAAAAGTCAAAAAATTTGTTTTTGCTTCGTCATCTGAAGTCTATGGTGATAATAAAAAAAAAATGTGCGAAACTTTAGAACTTAGACCAAAATCTCTTTATGGACACTCTAAAATACTAGGAGAAAATCTTGTAAAGACATATTCAAATTTTCTAGGCTTTGATTATTTAATTTTTCGTTTTTTTAATGTTTGTGGATTTGGTCAAAGAGAAGATTTTGTAATTTCAAAATTTTTTAAAGATATAAAGGATAAAAAGGAATTAACCGTATATGGCTCAGGGAAACAAAAAAGATCTTTTTGCCATGTAAAAGATGCATGTAATGCAATGATTTTAACAATTAACAAAAAAATTAGAAATGAAGTTTTTAATATTGGAAATAATAAAAATCCAATAGCAATTAAAAATTTAGCAGTTTTAATCAAAAATAAGTCAAAATATAGATGCAATATAAAATTTTTACCATTCAAAAATTCTGACAGATCAAAAAACAGAGAAATTTACTTTAGAGAACCCGATTTACGAAAAATTAATAAAATGACAAGTTACAATCCCAAAATTAATCTAATCAAGATAATTAAAGAGTATACTGATCAACAATAAATTTTATTTTTTTTTCTACTCTTTTAAGTTCATTTAATGATAATTTATAATAAATTGGTAAGCTAACTGCATTTTTCAAATGATTTAATGTGCCTTGAAAATCAGAGTAATTTTTACCTTTATAATATTTAAAATTAGTGTTTGGTATGTAATGATAATGAGTCATGATTTTATCTTTCAATAAAATTTTTATGAAATTACCTTTATTAATTTTTAATTTTGAAAAATTCACATTAGCAATTACCAGATGGTTGCTTGAGAATGTGTTCTTTTCTGTTTTAAGGATTTTTATAACACTCCTATATCCATTTAATTTATTATAATAAAAGTCAAAAATTTTTTTTCTTTTTAAAACGAATTTGTTTATTTTTTTAAACTGGCTTATACCTAAAGAGGCATTTAAATTACTTAGCCTAAAATTTAAACCAGGAGAAATTACATCATATTTCCAGTGTTTATTTGTTTTTTTAAGTCCATGAGATCTAAATAATTGAGATTTTTCAAAAATATTTTTATTATTTGTCAATAACAAACCCCCTTCTCCTGTTGTAATTGTTTTTAAAGGATGAAAAGAAAAAGTGCATACATCTGAATGAGCGCAGGAACCTATAAATACTTTTTTTTTTTTGAAAAAATAATAAGAGCCCAGAGCGTGGCATGCATCTTCAATTAAATAACATTTTAATTTTTTTTTTAATTTATAAAAATCTAAAATTTCTCTTAAGTTTCCAGATAAATACATATTTATAATTGCTTTAACTTTTTTTATCTTATTTTTTTTTATACATTTTATTACACTATCAACACTTAGTTGGCCTGTTTGAACATCTACATCAGCAAAATAAATTTTTGCACCAAATAAGCTAGCAACATTTGCTGACGCAATAAAGTTTATTGAAGGCATTATTATTATATCATTTTTTTTAACATCTATTGAATACATAGCTAAATAAATTGCTGATGTGCCACTATTACAGGCTATTGAATAATTACATTTTAATTTTTTTATAAATAATTTTTCAAATTGATTGATTGAATCACCTTGTGATAAAAATCCAGATTTTAATGATTTTACGACTTCTTTAATATCAGTATTATCAATATATTGTTTACCATTTGATATAGGTAAAACTGACATTTATTTTTTGTTTAGCTTAGATAATTTTCCAACAAGTGCATTTATTTGCATGTCACATTTATTAATTTTTTTCATAACTACACCTGTCTCTTTTGGCGCATATTTAAATGCAATTCTTAAAAGATTCATCCAATTTTTGTTGTTATTTCTTCTTATTTTTTCAATTTGTGTAATTATTTTTTGATGCACAAATAAATTATATATACTATTTATTTTTAAATGAAAATAAAAATTAAAAATTCACTACAATTTGACAAAAACTCTAGACCATTAATAATTGCTGAAATTTCAGGTAACCACTCAGGTAGTAAAAAAAAATTTCTTAAACTAATTAAAGAAGCATACAAAGCTGGGGCAGATTTAGTTAAAATTCAAACTTACGAACCAAAAGATATTACGATTAAGTCTAATTCTAAACCTTTTATTATCAAAGAGGGTATTTGGAAAAAAAAAAATCTTTGGCAAATTTATAAAATTGCACACACTCCTTTCGCATGGCACAAAGATGCATTCAAACTTGCAAAAAAAATGAATAAAGTTTTATTTAGCTCACCATTTAGTTTACGAGCAGTAGATTTGTTAGAAAAATTGAAAACTCCAATTTATAAAATTTCATCATTTGAAATTACTGACCTTAAATTAATAAATTATATCGCTAGTAAAAAAAAACCGATAATTATTTCAACTGGTATGTCTGAAATATCTGAAGTTAAATCTGCTATAAAAGAAATAAATAAATTTCATAAAAAAATAATTATTTTACATTGCGTATCTGATTACCCAACTATTTTAAAAAATACAGAATTATATAAAATTAAAGAACTAAAAAAAATCTTCAAAAATTATCTAATTGGAATTTCTGATCACACTAACAACAATACCTCTTCCCTTATTGCATCAACATTGGGCATAGTAGCTATTGAAAAACATTTTAAATTAAATTTTAGACAAAAAACAATTGACTCAAAATTTTCTATTGATCCAAAACAACTTAAACAATTAAAAAATAATTTAGATGACATATATTTTAGTCTTAAAAAAAGTAAAAAAAGAATAAAAAAAATGATCTATATAAGAAGGTCAATTTTTTCAAAAAAGAACATTGAAAAAGGAGAGAAACTTACAGTTAATAATATTGAAACATTTAGACCCAAAATCGGTATCTCTGCGGCAGATTTCTTTAAAATTCTTGGGAAAAAAAGTAAAAAAAATATTAAAGCATTTTCACCAATATTTAAAAGCTATCTTAATTAATAATTTACTTGAATAAGAACAAAATAAGTTTAGATAAAATATATTTTTAGAATCAATCAAATTAAATGCTTATTAAATTCAAAGGTATTCAGACAAATAATTTTAAATTAGAAAATTTAAAAATTTCTGATGTTAAATCAAATTATTTGTTATGGTTAAGAAATAAAAAAGTAAACAAATTTATAACTAAATCAAATTTTAAAGACCTAGAACAATTAAAAAAATTTATTAAAAAAAATTACTTAAAAAAAAATTCTTTTTTTTTAAAAATTTTAAATAAAAATAAACTACATATAGGAAACGTAAGGATTTATAATATTAATCTAAAAAAATCTTCAGCATATTTTGGAATTTTAATTGGTGACCAAAAGAGTTGGAACAAAGGATTAACTCAAGAAGTTATTCAACATATTGGAAAATATTTATATAAACAATTTAAAATTGTTAAAATTTATTTAGGTATAGATAAAAAAAATATTAGTGCACTCCAAGCTTATAATAAATCTGGTTTTGTTTTTGTTAATAAAAATAAAAATCTAATGTGCAGAAATTATTTTTTAAATAAATTGTGTATTGGTACTGCTCAATTTGGTTCAAATTATGGAATAGCAAATAAAAATGGCATAGTAAAAATTTCAGAAATTAAAAAAATAAAAAAATTTGCATTATCAAATGGTATAAGAACAATGGATACTGCTCAAGCTTATGGAGAAGGTGAAAAGCGTCTAAGTAAAATTGGAATAAATGAATTTACAACTTTATCAAAGCTACCTGTTACTAAACCTGGTACAAATAGGAAGAAATGGGTCCTAGATAATATTAAAAAATCTTTAAAGATTTTAAACAAAAAATTTTTTCATGCTGTTTTTGTGCATAATACAAATTATCTTTATGATAAAAAGGGAAGAGAAATATATAAAGGTTTGGTAATAGCACAAAATAAAGGTCTGGTAAAAAACATTGGAGTTTCCACATATACAATTGAAGAAATAAAATTCATAATTAAAAATTTTAAAAAATTTAATATTATAATGCTTCCATATAACATAATTGATCGAAGACCAATTAAATCAAAAATATTTAAAAAATTAAATACACTAAATATTGAAGTACATACAAGATCTGTTTTCTTACAAGGTCTTCTTTTATTGAATAGTAAAAAAGTGCCAAAAAAATTTCACAAATGGTCAAATGTATTTAGTTCTATTGAAAAGGTTTCAAAAAAACTTGGTTTAAGCAAATATGAAGTTTGTTTAAGATATGTTTTATCTAATCCTTTGATTGATAAAGTATTAATTGGTACTGATAATTTTTCTCAGTTAAAAAAATTGGTAAACATAAGCAAAAAAGGGAATTTAATTATTAAAAATAAAGACATTTATCCAAGTTATGATACTAATTTATTAAATCCCTCTAAATGGCCGGGGTTAGTTTGAAAAAAAATAAAATAGTTGCAATTGTTCAAGCCAGATGCGACTCTATAAGACTTCCAAATAAAATTATGAGGAAAATTGCAGGGATACCGGCAATAGAATTGCTCTATAATAGGCTAGCGTTGTCAAAAGAGCTTGATAAAATTGTGATAGCTACCTCAAAAAATGGAGCTAACAAAAAACTTATTAGTTTCTGTAAAAAAAAACAGATTGATTATTTTTTAGGATCAGAAAATAATGTTTTAAAAAGATATTTTGATGCTTGTAAAATATTCAAAGCAGATATTATTGTTAGGATAACAGGTGACAGTATTTTGATTGATCCAAGACTTGTAGATAAAATAATCAAATTATTTAAGATAAATAAAGTAGATTACGTTTCGAATATTGATCCACCAACATTCCCTGATGGTCTCGATGTAGAAGTTTTTTCAAAAAAATGTTTAGAAAAAACATACAAACAAGTAAAAAAGGAATATGATAAAGAACACGTAACATCTTATATAAAATCTTCAAAAAAATTTAAAACAATTAACTACAAAAGTAATATTGATTATTCAAATATTAGATGGTCATTAGATCAAAAAGAAGATCTTGAAGAAATCAGTTTAATTGCAAAACATTTCAATACAAATACATATTTTTCTTGGAAAGATATTTTAAAAGTAACTGAGGCAAAAAAAAATAAATTTTATAAAAATTCTCAAATAAAAAGAAATGAAGGAGCTGAAATGTCAAAAACTCAAAAATTATGGAAAAGAGCTAAGCAAATCATTCCTGGTGGAAATATGTTGTTATCTAAAAGACCTGAACTTTTTTTACCAAATAGATGGCCCGCTTATTTTAGTAAATCCAAAGGGTGTCATGTTTGGGACTTAGATAAAAAAAAATATATTGACATTTCGTTGATGGGAGTTGGAACAAATATTTTGGGTTATGCAAATTCAAAAATAGATAATACTGTTAAAAAAGTTTTAAAATCTGGAAATTTAACTACACTAAATTGTCCAGAAGAAGTACAATTAAGCGAAAAACTTTTAGAGCTACATCCTTGGGCTCAAAAAGTTAGACTTTTTAGAGCTGGTGGAGAAGCAAGCGCAGCTTCAATCAGAATTGCTAGAGCAGCTACTGGAAGATCAAAAATTGCATTTTGTGGATATCATGGTTGGCACGATTGGTATCTTGCTGCAAATATTAAAGACAAAAAAAATTTAAGTACCCATTTAATGCCCGGACTAAATCCAAAAGGGGTGCCAAAAGAATTAAAAAATACATCCATACCATTTGAATATAATAATTTTGAACAATTAGAAAAAATTTCCAAAAACAATGAATTGGCAGCAATAAAAATGGAAGTCCAAAGAAATTTTCCACCTAAGAAAAATTTTTTAAAAAAAATTAGAAAGCTATGTGACAAAAAAGGAATAGTTTTAATTTTTGACGAATGCACATCTGGTTTTAGAGAAACTAACGGCGGATTGCATAAAAAATATAATGTCGAACCAGATATTGCTTGGTTTGGTAAAGCTATGGGAAACGGTTACGCAATTACAGCTATTATTGGTAAAGATAGTGTCATGGATTCAGCGCAAGATAGTTTTATTAGTAGTACATTTTGGACAGAAAGAATTGGACCTACGGCTGCAATAAAAACTTTAGATGAAATGGAAAAAATTAAATCTTGGGAAATAATTACAAAAATAGGAAAAAAAATTAGAAAAAATTGGGAAGATATTGCAAAAAGAAACGGTATAAATATTCAAATTTCTGGAATACCGGCATTATCAAGCTTTGCAATAAATTCATCTGATTGGATTAAGTACAAAACTTTCATTACGCAAGAAATGCTGAAATCAAATATTTTAGCCTCAAATGCTATATTTGTTTGCACAAAACATGATAAAAAAATTCTAGATTTATATTTTGATAAGTTGGACGAAATTTTCAAAAAAATAGAAAAATTTGAGAATAAATCAATAAATATTGATAATGAATTAGAAACTGATGTTAGTCAAACTGGCTTCAAAAGATTAAATTAGTTTATCATGAATTATGGTTGTATTAAAAAGAAATAATTTAAAATTAAAATCTAAAATAAATTACAAAAAAATTTTTACAAAAAATCTCTCAAAAAAACAAGTTTTTGATATTTTAAAGATAAAAAAAAAAGAATGGAAATATGGTCTAAAGTCTCAACAAAATTTTTTTTCTAAAAATTATCATAGTGATGATGTCCACAATTTGATTTATATCAAAAATAATCTAGTAGCATATAATTGTTTAAAATTTATTAAAAATAAAAATAAAAACTTATTAAAATTTAATGAAAAGTATAAATTTGATTAAAAACATCTTTAATTTTAAAATCGATAGAGACAAGGAGCCTTTTTTTACAAGTTTAAATGTTTTAGAATATTTAAAAAAAACCGAAAACGATGAAGATTTAAACGAAATTAATAAAGGCTTATCAGAAATATTTAATATACCAATAAATGTTATATCTGATGATTTAAAAAAGAGTTTTTTATCTAAGTTCAACTTTACAGATGGAAAATTTAATCAAAAAATTAAATACAAAAGAAGTTTAATAGACCTAGGTATTTTGTTATTTTTCATAATTTGGTATAAAATTTTTTCAAAAAAACTTTATGTAGAAAATAACAAAGATATTTTTTTTGATGAACTAGATAACATTGATCACTTAAAATATTGTAGAAAACTTAACGAAAATTTTAAAAATAATAGTATATTCTTAATAAAAAAGTTTAATTATAAGAAACAAAACAAAAAATTTAAAATCATAACATTTAGAAAATTCTGTATTTACAATTCTAATACTTTAAAGAATAATTTTTTTAAATTTTGTAAAATAATTTTTCAAATTTATCTTAAATCGAAAAAAAATAGAATTAATCTTTTTGTAATTTATAATTATTTAATATTTAGAATATTTAAATATGATAAAATTTTTTCACAAAATAAAGCAAAGTATTATTTTTCCTATAAATTTTATAACACCTCTTCAATTAAAAACTTTATTTTTAAAAAAAAGGGGGGATTAAAAATTTCTTATTTTCAAAAGAATTTAGCTGAATTAAGTATAAGTTTTTTAATTAAAACAGATATCTTATTTTCTTTAGGCATGGGTACTTCGGAAAATCTAAAATTATTAGGATCTGAAATCAAAGAAATTGTACCTGTGGGTTCTTTAATACTCGAAACTAATATAGATAATTTAAATCATAAAAACAAAGAAGAAATCGATATACTGAATATTGGAATAAACTGGGCTCATCGAAATCATACATCCAACCTTGATAACAAAATCGATGATAATTATTATGAGCACATAAGATGGTTAAAAAAAATCTCTATCAAATTTCCAAATTTAAAAATATTCATTAAACATCATTCTAATTATAGAGGTGATAGTAAAGAAATTGAAATTTTAAAAGGAACAAAAATTAAATTAATCTCAAGTGACAAAATTAAAAATACTTATCAATATCTCTCTAATAGCAAAATTATCACATCTTTTGGCTCAACAATGATTTTAGAGTCTAGATCATTAAATAAAAATTCTTTTTTTTTAGATCCTGATGGTATGAACCAATCCTATTTCAAATTATTAAAAAATGATAAAGATTTACGTATTACCTCCTATGAACAATTTGAAAATGTAATAGAAGAAAAATTTGAAAAATTAATTGATATGACTGTAGGGTCAAATAGAAAGTTTAATAAAGATGATTTCTGCCTTGAAAGTTCAATAGTTTCAGAAAGAATTTATAATTATTTAATTTCAAATTAAATTTTTTTGAAAACAACTCTATAATGATCAGAAAGTAAATTATTGTCTAAAAATTCTTGCATATTAAAGATCTTTTTTAAATCAATTGTATTTGAAGGACCAATTATTGTTTGAATATCCAATCCATTTGTTTCAATATCAATAAGTTTCATTTTTTTCTTCTTGCACAAAATTTCAATAAATTTTTTACTAAAAAAAAATAAATGTCTACCTTTTTCTAAAAATCTTGGCGAGTCATAGTTGTTATTTTTGATAAAATTCATTAAAGCAGAATTCGAACTTGGAAATTCCATAAACAAATGACCTCCTGGTTTCACATATTTTAGAATAAAATCAATAAATTTAGATGGGTTGTTTACATGTTCAAGAACTCCCCACAGTGTTATACAGTTAAATCTTTTATTAATAGTATCTAGATTATTATAAAATTTAATTTTTCTTGTTTCTTCAAAATTATTAAATTTTTTATCTACTCCTGTTAAGTTTTTAATACCATTTTTTTTCAAACAATTTAGAAATCCTCCATTACCACAACCAAAATCTAATAAACTAAAATTTTTTGTTTTAAATAATGACATTACTTGATCGGCTTTTCTTTGATTAATGATGTCATTTCTTAGTTTTTTTTTTTGTTTTTTTTTCAAAAAAAACTTTACTATAAAGCGAGTAAATTCCTTTTTGTGAGTAAATAACATTTAACCCATCATCATTTATCATTGGATCAATTGAAATAGTATTGCAGATATTGCACTCGATAAAAGTGAAAGGTTTTATAAAAAATTTAAAATTATTTCTTGAAAATTTTGAACCGCATGGACAAAATTTATTTTTGAAGAGATATTTTTTTTTACTTCTATCGTTCTTAAAAAATTTTTTTTTTAAAAAAATTTCAAAACTTTTTTCGACAAATTTCATTTCACTTAGTTTTTTTAATTCATATAAATTAATTTGATTTTTCTTAACTGTTGAAATTGTTTTATTCATCAATTTGAAATTAAATTATGCATGTTAGATAGGTTATCTTTATCATCACCATTAATTATTTCTTAAGTCAATAAAAAAATAATATTAGTATCAGTAAAATATTCTGTTTCAATTTTTGAATTTTCTACTAAATAATGATTTATTTGAATGTTTTTACAACATAACATATAGGTGAGTTAATGAAATTATCAAAAAGAATTTTTATCTTAAGTGCAATTTCAATTTTCATTTTATTTTTTATAAACATTAATGTAGTGCGAAGTTATTTAAAAAAAAATCTTTCGCACGAAACAAAAATTTATATAAAAGAATTTTTTTTTGGAAAAAAATATATTGAAGAAGTTTTTTTTTATAAGTCATTAAATTATAATCAAAAAAAATTACCTCAAACACATTATGAAAAAATTTTCCTAAAAAAAATAACACTTAAAAATTTAGATACATCTTCATCATCACATTATGCAAAGGTAAAGAATACAAAAATTAAATCTAAAAAATTTTTTTTAGAAAACTTAGATGATAAAAATTTAATCTATGCCACATTTAGTGGAAAAATTGGTCTCATTTCTTTAAACAATTTTAATGAAAAAAATCCAATCAATAACAACCTAGACAAATATAAAATTGATTCTTTGTTAGATATTAAATTAATAAAAGATCATATTTATGTAAGTCTTTCTTACAAAGAAAAAGACAGTGATAATTGTACTTATTTTTTAATTACTTACGCAAAAATAAATACGGAGTTTCTTAACTTTAATGAATTCTATAAATCTAATAAATGTATGGTAAACACACTTGGTGGACGTTTGATTGATTATAATCATTTTAACGTTGAGGGTCTTTTGGTATCAATGGGAGCTTCTGATAAAGAAAAACAATTAGCTCAAGACGATAAATCTCCGTATGGTAAAATGCTCTTTTTTGATCTAAATACAAAAAAATATATAATTTTTTCAAAAGGTCATAGAAATCCTCAAGGTTTAATTCACTCTGATGGATTTATAATTTCAACAGAACATGGACCTTATGGAGGAGACGAAATAAACAAAATATTATTTAAAAAAAATTATGGTTTTCCAGTGGCGTCTTTAGGAGAACCTTATAAATTTGCAAAAAAAAAAGATACTGATAGAGAAGAATTTCAGTTTAAAAAAATACATAAAAAGTATAATTTTATGGAACCAATATTTTCTTTTTCTCAAGGCATTGGAATTTCAGAAATAGCTAAGATACCGAAGCAATACTCTAAGTATTGGATTAATAATTTTTTTATCTCTTCTTTAAATGGAAGATCATTATATAGAGTAAATTTTGATGATAATTTCAATAAATTAAATTATAAGGAAAAAATATATATTGGTGAAAGAATAAGAGATATAATTTATGTTACATCAAAAAATATATTTGTTTTAGCTTTAGAAGAAACTGGATCTCTTGGAATACTTAGTAGCCCTCAGTCAGTTAATTAAATTTATAATTAACAAATTAATATAATATCAAAAGTAAAAATTTTTTTCAGTGCATAAATCAAGCCAATTGAGCTATTAGTACTGGTCAGCTACACGCATTACTGCGCTTCCACATCCAGCCTATCAACGTG
>MDSV01070635.1_pt1 | contig 18801 bp, 17 predicted proteins | sample 810851 | NCBI WGS metagenome assembly MDSV01 (sample SAMN05326640, study PRJNA326480) | marine metagenome | isolation source: seawater | place: Atlantic Ocean: North East | collected 2012 | reverse complement strand
TTATTTAAAAAACGTGAGCAAATAATAGCATCATTAGTATCGGACACCTTTATAAATTTTTCAATGTATTTTGGTGGGTGCTGGAAGTCTGCATCCATCCATACTAAATTATCAAACACAGACTTTTTTATTCCATCATTTAATGATTCGGCTAAATTTTTATTTTTATTTTCCCTTACAATAAGTTTTAAATTTAAATTTCTTTTACACATGTTCTTTATTGTTTCGATAGTGCCATCTAATGAATTGTCATCTACGACAATAATTTCGTAATCAATTTGTTTATTTTCAAAAATATTAGAAATATTATTTATTAAATCCTCTATATGACCATTTTCATTAAGTGTTGGTAATATTAAACTAAATCCCATATTTTAATAAATTTTTATAAATTTTTACCACTTTATTTCGAATTTTTTATCATTACATATTGCATCTAACAATGAATGCATTAAAGGAAAATCTTTTTTTTTAAAATCTTTTAAAACTTTTATTCCTATTTCTCTGGCTAACTCAGCACCTTCGATAGTGTCGTTAGGCATAAATTTGGATTTAGCAAAAGAATACAAATGTCCTTTACCCAAAAACTGACCCATTTTACTATTTCTTCCCCCTGCACTACTAACATATAGATCGCCTAACCCAGCCAATCCATAAACAGAATTTTCTGAGCCACCCATTTTTTTAACGAATTTTTTCATTTCTATAATTGATTTATGCATCAGGAATGCTGCAGAATTTAATTCACTTGCAGAGCCAATTATCATTGAATAAAAGTTTTTTATAGCTGCACAAATCTCAATTCCAAGCAAATCATTTGAGCATTCAATAAAATAATAATTTGCTTTGATCAACTGACTAATTTTTTTAGCCTTATCAATATTTTTATTGGCAAAAATTACTGATGTATTATTTTTATTTGATAAATCTTTTGCTAAACATGGGCCAGCTACAACTGTAATATCTGTATTTTTAAATTTATCAGTAAGAATTGAAATTTTATTATTTCGCATTGTTAAGCCCTTGGTAAGTAATAATAGTTGAGCCTTTGAGTAAGATGAATTATCTATTTCTTTGGCAAACCAATCTATACCTTTTGAACTAACAGCAATTACAATTAAATCAGGTTTGCTTTTTAGTTGGTCATACAAGCTATCAACTTTAAAAAATTTAATTTTTTTTGAAACGGTACAATTTAGACTTTTATGAAAGTTATTTTTTTTTATCTCATCAATAAAATCATTTTCCAAAGGAGAACCAATAATTGACACTTCGTGCCCACTGTCTATACATGGAAAAGAAAATGCTGATCCCATTGCTCCTGCACCAATTATTAATATTTTTGACATAATTTTAGTTCCTTATAAAAACCTTTCTAATAAGTAAAAAAACAGCAAGTAATTCGATTTTAGCTATTATCATAAAAATTATAAGAGAAATTTTAGAAAGGTTAAATAAGTTGCTAAAATCAATGTTCTGCAAACCATATATACTAGATGTTACTGTGTTTGTTAAAGTCAAAATAGATAATTTGAATGAATTTTCAAAATCAAAAATATCTATTAACAAAATACTACTCAAAATAAAAAGACTCAAAAAAAATAAAATAAATATTAAAAAAGCAATTCTAATATTTTCATTATTGATTTTTTTTTCTGAAAACATAATTTTAGAGTCCAGAATCACATTTGGTTTAACAAGTCGATAAATTTCAAGTAAAAATGCTTTAATTAAAATATAAATTCTAATAAATTTTATTCCTGATGTGGTTGATAAAACTGAGCCCCCGAACAGAGCAAGTATTAAGAAAAATAAACTAAAATTATTAGGTATCGGAGTGATAGATAAACCTGAGTTTCCAATACTGCTGAGTACACTTGTTGAAACTGTTAATAAATCCAAAGTACTAAATAAATAGAATATCAATATAAAAGATAAAACAGTGAGTAATAAATATAAATCCTCTCTATGATTTTTTAAATCATTTCTACTAAAGAAAACATTATACAAAAAATAAAAATTTAAAATTGGTATAAATAAAGAGATTGTAAAAACAAATAGTTGAATGTTATTAAATAATATTTCGTTTAAAGAATTATTTGGTAAAAAACCACCCGATGAAATTACTGTCATTGATAGGTTTAAACTGTTAAAAATTCTTAGACCTGATAAAGAAAAAAGTAAAAAGATTATAATGGTAAGTGATAAATAAATAAAAAAAATTCTGTAAGAAACATTTAATAGGTTTTTTGAAAAGTTTATTTTTTTTTCAAAATTAAACGTATAATCAATCATTTTAAAATTAATTTGCTTATTTGAAAAAATTAAAACTAAGCAAACCAGAAAAAAGAAACCTCCAAGCCACTGGGAAGATGATCTCCAAATTATTAATGGTGGGTCAAGACTCTTCAAATCTGAAAAAATACTAAATCCAGTGCCGGTAAGACCAGATATTGACTCAAAATAAGAATCTATAAAAGTGATCTCATAACTGCTCATATAAAATGGAATCAAAATAAATAATGAAGTAAATACATAGATTAAGAAAACTAAAAAAATTTGCTCATAAATACCTATGTCGTCCTTCTTTGATTTGCCTAATAAAAAAAAAGTAAATCCAACAATTGAAGACAAAATCAATACTAAAATATATGAATCAACATCAAGCATGTACTCAAAGTAATACGAATAAAAAATATTTAATAATGATAATAAGCCAATTGGAAAGCAGCTCAGACCTAAGTAATATAAACTTGGTTGAATTTTCATTTTATGAAGTTATTCTAAATATATCTTCAACTTCTTTTAATTGATCTCTTTTAGATAAAACAATAACTATATCCTCTTTTTCAAAAATAAATTTTGAGCTGGGCATCATTACTTTATTTTTTCTTACAATCGCACCAATTCGTACTTGATCGGGCAAATTTGAATCTTTGATTGATTTATTAACAAGATCAGAAGACTCTAATATTTTTGCTTCAAGAAATTCGTACTGGCCATCTAATAAAGTATAAACGGTATCTATAGTACCCATATGAACATGTTTCATTATAGTTGAAACTGTAGCCATTCTAGGATCAACCAAGTCATCAATTTTAAGTGATTCTTGTAAAATATTATAGTTATGCTTATTGATTATTGCTATCGTTCTTTTTGATGGAGTATATTTTTCAGCTAAAACACATGACATAATATTATCTTCGTCATCATCAGTTAATGCAAAAACTGTCTCAATCTCTTCAATATTTGCTTCTTTTAAAATTTTTTCATCTAATGGATCACCACATATAACAATCGAGGAAGAAAGTTCGCCAGCAATTTGTTCTGCTCTAATTTTATTTTTTTCAATAATTTTTGTTCTTAAACCATCTGTTGTTTCAAGAAGTTTGGCCAAATGCAGACTAACATTGCCGCCCCCTATAATTAGGATTTTTTTTGCAACTTTTTCATCGTGCCCAAAAACTGAAAGTAATTTGTTAATTTGATCAGTGCTTACAACTAAGTAAACTTTGTCACCAACTTTCATTTGGTCAGATTTTTTAAAAAAAACAAAATTTTCTTTCCTTTCAGCACCAAAAATATAAGCTTTAAATTCAGGATATTTCTTCGATAAATCATTTAATGGAATATTTGCTATAGGACATTTTTTTTCTATCAGGATTTCTAGTAGTTTAACTTTATCTTTTACAAAAGGGACATTATCTAAAGCCCCCGGTGCCTCAAGTTTTCTAAAAAGAGATTTGGCTACCTCTCTCTCAGGTGAAATAATTACATCGATTGGTATATTTGATTTACTGTATAATTTGCTCCATTTACCTTCTAAAAACTCTTGAGACCTAATTCTAGCAATTTTTTTTGAAATATTAAAAAGGGAACTTGCTATTTGACAAACTATCATATTGATTTCATCATTTTTAGTAACAGCAATAATCATATCAGTATCTTTCGCACCTGCACTTTCGAGAACAGAAGGTAGTGTTGCTCTTCCAACAATTCCTTTTACATCCTGAGTGTCATTAATCTTTTTTATATCTTCGGACGATTGGTCAATAACAGTTACAGAGTGCCCTTGAGCCTGTAATTGTTTGCTTATTGAAAATCCGACCATGCCGGCGCCACAAATAATAATATTCATTATTAGTTTATACCTTTGATGCCTAAAGATTTTAATTTACGATGGAGAGCAGATCTTTCCATTCCAATAAATTCGGCTGTTTTTGAAATATTACCTTTATTTTTTTTTAATTGAGTGAGTAAATAATTTTTTTCAAAATTTTCTCTAGCTTGTTTTAACGGATAATCCATTGAGATATTCGTATTTTCTATCGTTTGAGAAGTATTTTTGCTTAAAATTTCATGAAGAAATCTTCCTATATTAGCTTTATTCTCATTTTGAGATAATATTGATACACGTTCTACTAAATTTCTTAATTCTCTTACGTTTCCTGGCCATTGATAGGAGTAAAGTAAATCATCATCAACATTAATTTCAATTTTTGGTATTCCATTAATCTCAGATAGTTTTTTTTGAAAATAGTCAATTAATAAAGGTATATCATCAGATCTTGAGTTTAAACTTGGTAACTCTATCGGGACAACATTTAATCTGTGAAATAAATCTTCTCTAAAATTTCCCATTAAAACTTCATTTTTTAAATCTTTTGAGGTTGATGCGATGATTCTAACATTAACGTATATGTCTTCCTTGCCATTTAATCTCTTAAATTTTTGATCTATTAAAATTCTTAAAATTTTTGCTTGAGTATCAAGTGGTATTTCTGAGACTTCATCTATTAAAAGAGTTCCACCTTTTGCTTTTTCTAAAAAACCATAATTCGCAGTCCCGTCGGGATTTTCTGATCCAAATAACTCTAAATCATAACTATCTGACTTTAGTAATGCGCCATTTATTACGATAAAAGGTTTTTTATTTCTTTGTGAATTTTTGTGAATTTTTCTTGCTAAAAGCTCTTTTCCTGAACCAGTGGGTCCAGATATAAGAATTCTACTGTCGGTTGTCCCAAGTTTGTTTATGAGTTTTTTAATTTTTAAAATTTGATTATTATTACCTACAAAGTCGAATGAGTGGAAAGATCTATTTTCTAAGTTTGAATTCTCTTTTTTTAAATTAATGTTTTCTAGACCGCGGCTAATAAAATTAAGCAACTGTTCTGGAGCAAAAGGTTTAGTTATAAATTCATAAGCACCAAGCTTTAATGATTCAACTGCCATTTCAACATTAGCATGTCCTGAAATCATAATTACAGGAACAAGATCAGTCATTCCTTTAATTTTTTTTAATAACTCAATTCCATCTTTGTCACCCTTGTCTAATTTAACATCAACAACAGCTATATCTGGTAATTTCTTATCTATTTCTAAAACAGCCTGGTTATAGTTTGCTGCCTCTCTAACATTATAATTTTTATCTTTTAGAATTTCTGAAATTAAATTTCGGATATCAAAATTATCATCAATTACTAATACTTCTTGTTTCATGAAAAAATTGGTAGTGTTATTTCTATCTTGGCTCCATCAGAATATTTATAAAAATTAATATCTCCACCATGGTCATTAATAATTTTTGATACTATAGGCAGACCCAAACCTGTTCCCTGTTTTTTTGTTGTGAAATAAGGTTTGGTGATATTAGTAACATCCTTAAAGCCTATGCCATTATCGAGCATTTTGATCACTATATATTCATTATTTGTGTCTATTTCCAGAGTAATTTTTCCTTGTAAATTGCTAATTTTTTGTTTTTTTTCGTCAATTGCCTCAATTGAATTTTTAATTAGATTTAAAAAAACTCGATTTAAATGTTCGCTATCACCCTTAATAAAAATATCGGAGTTATTTTTTTTATCAAATGTTAATATTAATTCTTTATTAGACAATTTGTAAAAAGATATAGCTCTACTTAAAATATCATCAATTCTAATTTTTTTTAAAATTGGAGATGGCATTCTAGCAAAATCTGAAAACTCATTAACAAGTTTTTTTATGTCTATAATTTGCCTATTGATCGTATCTAAATATTTAGAAAATTCAGACTTATCGTCTTTGAGTTTTTCAGAATATTTTTCTCTTAATCTGTCAATGGATAATTGAATAGGTGTTAAGGGATTTTTGATTTCATGAGCTAACTTTCTAGCAACTGATTCCCATGCGGAGTATCTTTCGGCTACTAAAAGTTTATCTTGCTGTCTTTTTAATCTATCAATCATGCTATTAAAATTTTTGTTTAAACTTTTTATTTCTTCGTCAGACTCAATTTCGGGCACTTTACTATCAAGTTTACCATCGCTGATATTTTTAGAAGCTGTAATTAAATTAATTAAAGGTTTAGTTAATCTGCTTGCGAAACTAATGGCTAAAACAATAGTTAAAAATAATAGCATTGAAACAACAATTACATAAATAATGGCAAATGTTATTTTGATACCTGTTCTGTTGTTTTCTACTGTATAATAAAAATTTACAGCTTGTTGTGTATCGTCAAGATACTGGAGCAATTGTGGTTGAATGTTTCTTGAAACATAAAGATATGTATCAATGAAGTTATTTAATTTTAACATAAATGCTGTTTTGTTATCTGAACTGACATTTATTGGTATGGGTTTGCCACTTAATGCTGAATCAAATTCACTCTCGGATGGTAATACAAATTGGTCATCAGGATTATTTGTTTCGCCAAGTAAAATTGTTCCCGAACTATCAATTAAATAAATTTCATCTAGTCTTCTTAAATTTTTTTGTGTTCTTATGCTATTTTGAACTCTTTTTGGATTTGAAAATAAAATTCCTGAAAATCTATTTAGATCAATTCCAACTAAAAAAATATCAGCTTCTACAGTTCTTTTTGTCTCTTCAATATAGTTTTTTGCTACTTCGTAAGAATTATTTACAGCTGAAGTTATTTTTTTATCAAAATATTTTTGCAGTCCAACATTAAATAAAAGTAAAGAAAAAATAGCAATTACAAGTGACGGTATAAATGCAAACAACGAAAACTGTAGGACATAATTTAGGCTTGTTTTTGAGCCTTCTTTTCTGGACTTTATTTTTAAAAATAATTTTGTTGTTTCGCGCACTAATAGTATTAAGAATATTACTAATGCTGCAACATCTAATATAAGTAAATATTGCAGATTATCTTCATTTAAAAATATCAAATTTTGATTAATAAAAGTTATAAAAGTTAATAAACCTAGCAAAATTGAAATTAATGAGATGGTGAAAAACCATTTAAAATTTTTAATAATATTTAGCATTTTAATTTCTTAACATTTTACATAAATATAGGGTAAATTAATACACATAATGAGTTTTTGCTTAATTTTGTTGGCGGGTGGTAATAGTAAAAGATTTTCATATAGAATCCCCAAACCTTTCATAAAAGTTGGTGGAAAAACGCTATTGGAGCACTCATTAATTAAATTTAATAACATAGATCAAATCAAAAACATTGTTATTGTTATAAACAAAAAACATCAAAAGTTTATTAAAGAAATGAAATCAAACAACTTTTTGAAAGTATTTGGTGGAAATACAAGGCGTGAATCTACATATAAAGCGTTAAAGTATATTCAAAGAAAGAAAATAAAATGCTCTAATATACTTATACATGATGCTGCACGACCAAATTTTTCTGTTCGATTTATTAAAAAAATAATAAATAAGTCAAAAAAAAATACTATAATACCAAAAATATTTATTCATGATGCATTGAAGAAGGTTGTAAATAAAAAAAATATATTAAATATCTCAAGAGAAAATTATTTTTTGACACAAACACCTCAATCTTTCAATTTTAAAGAAATATTAAATCTTCACGAGGAAAATAAGTTTTATTACAAAGATGATGATCTATCACTAATTAAATCATTTAAAAATGTTAAGTTTATTGAGGGAGAAAAAAATAACTTTAAAATAACTAATCAAGAAGATCTGACAATGCTTAAGAATTATATGCATCTAAAAACTAAAACTGGATTAGGTTTTGATATTCATAGACTTGTACCTGGAAGAACACTTTACTTAGGTGGCTTAAAAATTAAATCTAAACTTGGTACTTTAGGTCATTCAGATGGGGATCCTGTTTTACATTCTTTAACCGACGCTATTCTTGGAGCTTGTAATATGGGTGATATAGGTCAAATGTTTTCAGATAAAAGTAAAAAATATAAAAATATAAGATCAACTATTTTATTAAAGAAAGTAATAGATAAAATGAAATTCAAAGGTTATTACATAAATAATCTAGATATAAATATAATTACACAAACGCCTAAAATTCAAAAATATAAAAATAAAATGATTAATATTATTTCAAAACTTTGTGATGTTTCAAAGGATCAAATTAATATTAAAGGAAAGACCACGGAAAAATTAGGTCTTATTGGAAAAGAAAAAGCAATAGCTGCAGAAGTTATAGCTTCATTAATTAAATATGATTATGAATAATAAATTAAATTATTATTTTATTACTCTTTTTATTTTTGGAAATTCAATACAAAGATTTAAAGGAACATGGGCTTCATTATTTACAGCTCTTTTTTTATTCCTAATAATTTATTTTTTTAAAATTTCTGTAATTATTGTTTCTTTCCTATTGTTAATAATTTTTATTTATTCATTTTTTGCTATTAAGTCTTGTTTAAAATCTTTTAAAAAGGACGACCCACAAGAAATTGTAATTGATGAATTTATTGGTCAATCAATTCCTATTATTTTATACGAACTTTTTCATTCAGAACAATCTAATTCAAATATAGAAGCTTTACAAATTTATTTGTGGTTTTTTTTATTGTTTAGATTGTTTGATGGTCTCAAACCTTTTCCAATAGATTATATTGATAAAAAATATAAAAATACATTTGGTATTTTATTTGATGATGTTTTGGCTGGAATTTATGTCGTTATATGTCTTATTTTATTTATGGTTGGAAAAACTTTCTTGATTCAATGAAAAAAATAAGTAAAAAATTAGTCAAATTATTAATAAAAAAAAAATTGAAGTTATCTGTTGCTGAGTCTTGCACAGGTGGGATGCTTTCTGGTTCAATTACGTCTATAAGTGGAAGTTCTAAGGTATTTACAATGGGTTTGGTAACCTATTCAAATAAATCAAAAAACAGTCTTTTAAAAGTTCCAAAAAAAATTATTAAAAATCATGGGGCTGTCAGTTCTCAATGCTGTTCTTCAATGGTTATTAATTTAAGTAAAATTAGCAAAAGTAATATCGCAATTTCAATAACTGGTATAGCCGGACCTGGTGGAGGAACAATAAATAAGCCAGTTGGTTTAGTTTATATTGGTATTAAAAAAATGAATAAAGTTATGATAAAAAGATTTTTTTTTAAAAATAAAAATCGTAACACAATTCAAAAATCTGCAGTAAAAAAATCTATTGAATTAATCCTAAGTTTTATTAAATAAATTAATTGCCCTTTTTTCAAAAGCATTAGCAATTTTTTCTAGACCTTGATCAAACGATTTTTTCATAATTATGTTGTAAATAATATTTTTAATTTCAAAATCTATTGAAAAATTAACTTCACTCTGATTATTAATTTCTCTAATTATCCATGTATTTTTTAAATAATTAAGAGGTCCGCCAATATTACTTACTACGATTTTATCTTTTTCTTTATAATAACTAACGTGGCTTTTATAGGTTTGATTTAAAAATTTTTTCCCTACAGTTAAATCAGCTTCAATCTCTTTAATATCTTTCAAATCATTTACTCTGTGCACCTTTCCCTTTAAACACCATGGAACAAATTCTGGATACTTTTCAATATCTAGTATCATTTTAATAAGATCTTTTTTTTTACAAGGGATAATTTTTTTTATTGAAGCGTTAGGCATTTTGTTTTTTCATCTCTTGCATATTTTAATTTTTTAAAATCTTCGTCTGCATGATAAGAAGATCTTGTTAACGGAGATGAAGCAACTAATAAAAAACCTTTTGATAGTGCAATATTTTTCAATTCTATAAATTCATATGGTTTGTAATATCTTTGAAGGGGATAATGTTTGGGCGATGGTTGCAAGTACTGACCAATAGTTAAGAAATCTACATTTGCTGTTCTGAGATCGTCCATAACTTGTAAAATTTCATTTTTATTTTCACCTAAACCTACCATTAAACCAGATTTAGTAAAAATATTTGGTTTCATTTTCTTTGAAGACTCTAATAATTTTATTGAAGCAAAATATCTAGAGCCTGGTCTAACATTTAAGTAAAGACTCGGTACAGTTTCAATGTTGTGGTTGAATACATCTGGAGATGCTTCTAATACTTTTTCAAATGCGTTTCCTTTTCTTAAAAAATCTGGTGTTAAAACTTCTATTGTTGTATTCGGATTATTTTTTTTAGTTTCTAAAACAACATCTTTAAAATGATTTGCACCACCGTCTTTTAAGTCATCTCTGTCTACTGAAGTGATAACAACGTGATTGAGATTTAGTTCTTTTACTGCTTTAGAAATTTTTAATGGCTCTAACGGATCCAACTTGTTAGGCTTTCCTGTTTTTACATCACAAAAGGCACAACCTCTCGTACAAGTATCGCCCATAATCATAAATGTTGCATGTTTTTTGCTCCAACATTCTGTTATGTTTGGGCAATTAGCTTCCTGACAAACAGTATTTAAACCATTTTGATTAACTATTTCTTTTGTTTTAAAAAAAATTTTTGTATCTAATATTTTAGATCTAATCCAACTAGGTTTTTTTCTTATTGGATTAATAGGCTTGTTAATTTTTTCTGGATGTCTGGTTTTAGTCATTAATTTTTATAATAATTTCTTCTTTTTTTCCTAATTTCAATTTATCTCTAATAAGAATGTCGATAAAATCGAAATTTAAATTTTCAGATAGCAATGAATTTTTGTTATCTAAAATTTTAATTTCATTAGTTAATTCAAACTTTGTTTTTATTAAGTGCTTTTCTTGTTCGGTTTTTTCGAAAAAAGCCACTAAACCTCTCTCACCTGATAAGAGATTAAAAACAATATATAAAAATAAAAAAATATTCAAAAACAAGATTTTTCTTTTTTTAAAAACATCAAAAAAATTCATAGTTAGATTTTAGCCATTTTTGCCAAATTTCCAAGTATGTCTTCAATTCTTATGAGTCTATTATATTTTGACACCCTCTCAGATCGAGCTAAAGAACCTGCTTTAATTTGTGATGATTTTGTCGCAACAGACAAATCTGAAATAAAAGTATCCTCTGAGTCGCCAGATCTGTGTGAAATAATTGTTTTAAAACCATTTTTCTGTGCAAGATCTATAACATCTAATGTCTCGCTTACTGTGCCAATTTGGTTTAGTTTTATCAGAATTGCATTAGCAGACTTTTCGTCAATTCCTTTTTTTAATCTCTTTTTGTTGGTTGCGAACAAGTCATCGCCGACAATCTGAATATTTGTATTCTTAGTAATGTTAGCCCAAGATTCCCAATCATCTTCAGCAAAAGGATCTTCAATAGATTTAATTGGATATTTTTTGATTAAATTTAAATAATATTCTGTGGTTTTTTGCTCTTTTAATTCATTTGCAGCAACATCTAAACAAATTGATATGTCCTTACCAGGCTTAAATCCTGATTTTTCAATAGATTGTATTATTATTTCAATTGCCTCATCATTACTTTTAAAATCCGGAGCAAACCCACCCTCGTCTCCAACATTTGTGTTACTTAGCATTGCTTTAAGATTTTGAATTACAAGAAAGCTACGTCTGATTGCCTCTGAAAACGAATTCGTATTTTCTGGTCGTATCATAAATTCTTGAATATCAAGATTGTTTTTTGCGTGAACACCTCCGTTAATAATATTCAATAATGGTACGGGTAATAAATACTCATTAGTTCTAGATAAATATTTATACAAAGGAATTTTTTTTTCAATTGCTGCTAATTTACAACATGCCATAGAGACACCTAAAATAGCATTAGCACCAAGTTTTTTTTTTTGCTCTGTGCCATCTAACTCTATTAAAATTTTATCAATTTTTGCTTGATCGCCAACATCAATATTTTTTAATGCTTTGAAAATTAATTTATTTACATTTTCTACTGCGATAAAAACACTTTTGCCTAAATAATTATTACTTGACTTGTCTCTCAATTCAAAGGCTTCGTGTGTGCCAGTGGATGCACCTGAAGGTACTATTGAAAAAGCAGATCCATTATCAGAAAAAACTTCGGCTTCCAATGTTGGGTTTCCTCTGCTATCAAAAACCTGTCGGCCTTTAATATTTTTAATTTTTACCATTCTTTATTAAATTATCTATTTCAACTAATTGTTTCAAAAGATTTGGCATCTTTGATAATGGGACCATGTTTGGTCCATCTGATGGTGCATTATCTGGATCAGGATGTGTTTCTATAAAAATAGCTGCAACCCCAACAGCAATAGCTGCGCGTGAAAGATATTCGACAAATTCTCTTTGTCCGCCACTTTTATCCCCCATTCCGCCTGGCTGTTGTACAGAATGTGTTGCATCAAAAACAACCGGGTATCCATTCTTTGCCATAATAGGCAATGATCTCATATCAGATACTAAAGTGTTATAGCCAAAGCTTGCTCCTCGTTCGGTAACCAAAATATTTTTATTTCCTGAGTCTTCAATTTTTTTAGTGACATTGACCATATCCCATGGAGCTAAAAATTGACCTTTTTTTACATTTATAACTTTTCCTGTTTGTGCGGCAGCTACTAGTAAATCTGTTTGTCGGCACAAAAAAGCTGGGATTTGTAAAACATCTACATGTTTAGAAACTATTTTACATTGTTCTATTGTGTGGACATCAGTTAATATAGGTATATTAATTTTTTTTCTAATTTTGTCAAAAATTGGTAAGGACCTTTCAAGACCTGCTCCTCTTTTTCCTTTTAGACTAGTTCTGTTAGCTTTATCAAATGAAGTTTTATAAATTAACCCTATTCGAAGTTTGTCGGTGATTTTTTTTAATTCTGAGGCAACATCAAGAGCATGTTTTTCATTTTCTAACTGACATGGTCCTGCAATTAAAGTGAAGGTGTTTGAATTGGAAATATTTAATTTTCCACATTTAACAGATTTATTTGTCATTAATTTTTACCTCCAATATTTCCGGCTGCTTTAATAAATGAAGAAAATAACGGATGTGGTGTAAATGGTCTTGATTTAAATTCAGGATGAAATTGAACACCAATAAACCAAGGGTGGTCTTTTAATTCAATTATCTCTGGCAAAGATCCATCTGGTGATAATGCAGAAAAGATTAAACCTTTTTTTTCAAAATCATTCTTATATTTGATATTAACCTCATACCTGTGTCTATGTCTTTCTTTAATTTTTTTTCCGGAATAAATTTTAGATATAAGGGAATTATTTTTTAACACAGCGTCATATAAACCTAATCTCATTGTTCCACCTAAATTTTTTTCTGTTCCTTTAATTTTTTTCTTACCCTTTTGCCACTCTTCGAGAAGTCCAACTACTGGAGTACAATTATTTCCAAATTCACTTGTAGAGGCATTCTTGATATTTAACAAATTTCGAGCAGCTTCGATAACAGCCATTTGCATACCAAAGCAAATACCAAAGAAAGGTATATTGTTCAATCTTGCATATTTTATGGCAGCAATTTTACCTTCCGTGCCTCTTTTGCCAAAACCTCCTGGAATAAGAACCCCCGTTACATCTTTTAGCAAAGGTTTAACTTTGTCAGGTTTTAAATTTTCGGAGTCTATACGTTTAAGGTTTACTTTTACATTGTTTGATATGCCGCCGTGAATTAATGCTTCGTCTAACGATTTATAAGCATCTTTAAGATCAACATATTTTCCAATAATACCAATATTCACATCTTTCTTTGGATTTAAAACTCTAGAAGTGATATTTTTCCATTTATTAAGGTCAGGTGCTTTTTTGCTTTGAATGTTAAAATAAGAAAGAACTCTAGCGTCAAGTTTCTCTTTGTGAAAACTAATTGGCGCTTCATATATAGTTCTAACATCTACTGTTTCAATCACATTATCTATAGGAACATTACAAAATAAAGATATTTTCTTTCTTTCTGTCTTAGGGATTTCTCTTTCAGATCTACAAATAATAATGTCAGGTTGAATTCCTAAACTTCTCAATTCTTTCACTGAATGTTGGGTTGGTTTGGTTTTTAATTCACCTGAGGCTTTTAAATAAGGAACTAAAGTTAGGTGAATGAATAAACTATTTTTTTTTCCTACGTCATTTGAAAATTGTCTTATTGCTTCTAAAAAAGGTAAACTTTCTATATCTCCGACTGTTCCGCCAATTTCACAAATTATAAAATCTTCATTTTTTACATCATGAGAAATGAATTTTTTTATTTTATCTGTGACATGGGGAACTACCTGAACGGTACCTCCTAAATAATCCCCTCTTCTTTCTTTTTTAATTATATCACTATAGATACCGCCTGTAGTAATATTATCAGATTGCGTTGCGGAAATTCCTGTAAATCTCTCGTAATGGCCAATATCTAAATCGGTTTCTGCGCCGTCATCAGTAACAAAAACCTCTCCATGCTGGAAAGGGTTCATGGTTCCTGGATCAACATTCAAATAAGGATCTAATTTTCTAACTCTTACTTTATAACCTCTAAGTTGAAGTAGTGATGCAAGTGAAGCGGAAGAGAGACCTTTGCCTAGTGAGGAAACCACGCCGCCAGTTACAAATACGTATCGCGCCATGGAAGATAATTATAACTACTTTTTGATTAAAAATAAAGTTTATTTTGGAGACTCTGGAATTTTAGGCTGTTCTAAATCTTTTTCATCCTCTATTTTCTCTAAAACTGATTGTGTTTCTTGTAAGTCACCCCTAGATAACACAACTAAAGAAATGCTTGATATAATAAATAATGTAGCAATAATAGCTGTTGTTTTTGTCAAAAAATTACCAACCGACCTAGTCGAGGCAAAATTATCTTGGGATAATCCAAGTCCTAGTGCCCCACCCTCAGACCTTTGTAGTAAAACAATAATAATTAATATAATTGCAAGTACAATATTAGCTACTATTAAAATAGTTTCCATAATGGTTATTTATAGAAATTTTTTATTATATCAATAAAATTCTTTGAAGATTTAGACGCTCCACCAACTAAAAAACCATCAAGTTCTTTGATAGATTTGAAGCTCTTAATAGTATTTTTGTCAACCGAGCCTCCATAAAGAATTTTTGGATAAAATTTCAATCTAAATTTTTTCTTAATAAAGCTTTTTAAAATCTGAATATTTTTTTTAAGTTCAAAAACCGAGGGAATTGAACCGCTACCAATAGACCAAATTGGCTCGTAAGCAATTATAATATTTTTAAAATTATGCTTTTTAGATATTGCTTTTAGAATCTGTTTTTTTAAAACCTTTATTGTACTTTTGTTTTTTTTTTGTATTTTATTTTCACCTATGCAAAAGATTACTTTTAAATTATTTTTTAATGCTAATGAAAATTTCTCTTTTAGTATTTTATCAGTCTCACCAGAAGAACGACACTCGGAATGTCCTAATAATGTATAGTTGACACCTAAACGTTTAATCATAAAAGGACTTACATTGCCAGTGAAGGATCCGAATAGATCCTTGTGATAAAAGTTTTGAGCAGAAATAATTACTTTTTTACTTTTAAACCTTTTTGAAAAATCATAAATTAAAGTATTTGGTGGAGCTATTATTATTTTGTATTTATTTTTGTTTTTTTGATCTTTTAGATAAAATTGATTAATTTTATCTAAAATTATGTGGGAGCTTGGAACACCAAACATTTTCCAATTTCCAATGAAATATGTAATAGAATTTGCCATATTTAAGACTTTCTTTATAGATTTATAATCACAATTAATTTAAATTTCATAAATTAAAATTATGCTTGGATCAATAAGAAAATTCTCTAAAACATTTGTGGCTAAAATTTTTATAGCTATAATTGCTTTACCATTCATTCTTTGGGGTATGGGTGATATATTTAGATCAGGCAAACAAAATATCTTAGCCGAAATTAATGATGAAATAATAAGCTCAAAAGAATTCATTGGTTATATTCAAAAAATTGAGCTTACTCAACAACAGGTGGCAAATTTAGGAAAATCACAAATTATAGAAAACATCTTAAGCAATTATTTAAGTGAGAAAATTATTGAACTTGAAAGTGAGAATAAAGGAATTGGTCTAACTGATTTGGGGCTTAAAAATATAATAATTTCAGATAAAAGTTTTCAAAAAAAAAATAAGTTTTCAAGAGTTGAATATGAAAAATTTTTACTAAAGAATGGTTATTCTGCTCCAACATACGAAAAATATATAAAAGGACTTGAGGTAAAAGCCCAACTTTTAAATTTTTACAGCGGAGGAATAAAATTACCTAATTTTATGATTGAAGATTTATTTAATAAAGATAACCATTCAAAAAAAATTAGTTATTTAGATCTTAATAATATTTATTCAAAAAAAATAACTGATAATAGTGAAATTGAAAAATTTTATAACGAGAAAAAAGACTTATTTAAAGAAAAGTTTATTTCATTTAAATACATAGAACTAACCCCTGAAGTATTAACAAAAAATAAAAATTACAATGAATTGTTCTATCAAAAAATTGACCAACTTGAAAACGAGATTCTAGATGGAAAAACTTTTGACGAAATTACTTATGAAAATAAAAATAATATAAAAAATATAGAGATGGTAAATATTAGAAAAACCAAAGTAGATGGAAGCATAGTTCAAGATTTAAATGACGACTTATTTAATAAAATATTTACAATCAATGAAATAAATACGCCACAATTTATTAATTTAAAAAATAATTTCTACATCATTGAAATTGTTAATCAGAAAAATATTAATTTATCTTTAAAAGATAAGAATCTAAAAGAAACAATAAAAGCCCAAATTAATATAATGTATAAAATTACAGAAAATAAAAAAATTATTGATGGAATTAATGATAAAAGATTTACAAAAAAAGAAATGAAGAATCTTGCGATGGTAAATAACCTTGAACTTATGAATGCTAATATAAACGGGATTAGTGATGATAAAATATTAAGCAAAGACATGGTTCAAAAGATTTACAGCCACTCTGAAAATGAGATATTTTTAATTACAGATAATATTTTACAAAAAAATTATTTAGTAAATATAGATAAGGATATCAAGGCTAAAAAAATTAATAATAATGATATAAAAAAATATTCAATCAAGGCAAATTCGGACTATGTATCAAATATTTATAAATCCTACGACAAGTTCGTAAACGCTAAATATAAAATTAATATTAATGAAAAAGTTTTAGAAAGGCTAAAAAATTCTTTTTAATGAAGCTAAGTACAAGTTTAAAACATTTTATAAAAATTCACAGAAAAAAGAATAATCAGGCGATTTATTTTTCTCAAAATTGTAAAGATTATACATTTGTAGAAAATTTATATAAATTTATATTAGTCCAAAAAAATAGTTTTATATTTGAGTCTGTTGAAAAAGGAAAAATTAGAGGAAGGTATACAATAATTGGTTACAATCCTGATAAGATATATAATATAACTAAAAATAAAGTCACAATTGATAATTTTAAAAAAAAAAAAATTATAAAAACAAATACACTTCATTATTTAAATAATTTAGTAAAAAACTTTAAGGTAAAATCATCCAATAAATTGCCAAGAATGTCGTCTATGTTGGTGGGATATTTCTCATACGATATTATTAGGTTGATTGAAAAAATCTCCGATAAATGTAAAAAAGATATTAATATTCCCGACATTAGACTATTGAGGCCAAAAAATTTAATAATTTATGATAATTTAAAGAAAAAAGTTTTTTATATAGAAAATATTTTCCAAGATGAAAAAATTGATAATTATGAATTAAAATATAATTTAATTTCAAAAACCTTTCAAGAATTGCAAAACTTTGGAAAAATAAAACTTCCAGAGCATTTTCATAAGAATAAAAAATCAGTTAATATTAGATCCAATATTTCAAAAAATAAATTTAAAAGAAATATTTTAAAGGCTAAAAACTATATTAAAAAAGGTGATATTTTTCAGGTTGTTTTAAGTCAAAGGTTTGAGTCAAAAATAGAAAAGCCGCCTTTAGAAATTTATAATACTCTAAGAATTTTGAATCCATCACCTTTTATGTTTTATTTTAATTTCGAAGATTTTCAGATTTTAGGGAGTAGTCCTGAAATACTTGTTCGATTGTTAAATGGTGAAGTTACAATAAGACCAATTGCTGGCACAAGACCGAGAGGAAAAAATAAAAAAGATGATAAAAAATTAATAAATGAATTATTAAATGACCCAAAAGAACTAGCTGAACATTTAATGCTTTTGGACCTGGGAAGAAATGATGTTGGCAAAGTATCTAAAACAAACACTGTTAAAGTCACTGAGAGTTTTAAAGTGGAGAAATATTCACATGTTATGCATATAGTCTCAAATGTTGTTGGAAAACAAAAGAGAGATTTATCTATTTTTAATACTTTTTTATCTGGTTTTCCTGCCGGTACTGTAAGCGGTGCTCCTAAAATAAGAGCAATGGAAATAATTGATGAATTAGAAAGCTCTAAAAGAAAATTATATGCCGGTGGAATCGGTTATTTTACATCAAAACAAGATTTTGATACCTGTATTGCATTAAGAACCGCTCTAATAAAAAATCAAAAAATTTATGTTCAGTCAGGCGCAGGTATAGTCGCTGATAGCAATCCTAATAATGAATATAATGAAACTGTTAATAAAGCTAAAGCTTTATT
>MDSV01032691.1_pt1 | contig 18801 bp, 17 predicted proteins | sample 810851 | NCBI WGS metagenome assembly MDSV01 (sample SAMN05326640, study PRJNA326480) | marine metagenome | isolation source: seawater | place: Atlantic Ocean: North East | collected 2012 | reverse complement strand
TTCTTCGAGTTCTTCGATGAACCGTAAAAACTACCAATCCATTCCTCTTCTGAAGAATTTTCTCTGTATTGTTTATTATCACTCATAATTAAGCACTTTACTCAATAATTGCATATTAGAATATAATGTGTTATATAATAAAAACGAATAAAATATTAAGTTATGAAATTATTTACTTTATTACTATTGTCAACAATTATTGTTTTTGTGATTCCTATTTGTATTTTAGGTCTAATAAATATAGTAAGAAATCGTCAGCCTGGTTGTACAGGAAGTCATGATTGTGTTATTTATAAAGGAGAACGTGTTACCTGTCCTTCTTGTGAGATAAGAGAATTTAAAGAATCATTAAAAATTAGTAATCAATAAATAAAAAATTTACAAAGATGAGCTGAAACAAATCCGGTTACCAGTCCACCTAGAACCTCTAAACGGGTATGACCCAATAATTCTTTCAGTTTTTTTTCAGATAAATGATGTTCATATAATAATTCATCAAGAATTTGATTTAAGATTTTAGCTTGTTCACCAGCTGCTTTTCTAACGCTTTGGGCATCAAACATAACAACTGCAGAAAATGCTGCTCCTATAGTAAAGGCAACACTAGAAAAACCTTCATAAAGACCAATAGATATTGCAAGAGAGCACGCCATTGATGAATGTGCACTAGGCATACCTCCAGTACTTAATAAATAGCTGAAATCAAGTTTTCCGGATCTTACAAAACAACTAATCATTTTGATTAATTGTGCTATAAACCACCCGATTAAAGCCGCCCAAAAACTAGGATGTAAAGAATTCATCCATTACTCCAATTAAAATAAGTTTTAATATTTAAAATTTTCCATACAATAAGAAACTGATTCTTTCGATATAATGAAAATTATATCACGACCTTTGATCATAGCATAATGAAAATTATTATCATATTGATCACCAATAATTATTTCTAACGAATTCCATTTTTGATGAGTTTCATCATATAAAATAAGACGGCATACTGGATTATCTAATCCAAAAGGAAGTAATGAAGTCGGGAAACTTGAAACATATTTATCAGCCCTAATATCCCTTAGCTTTGATATCCAATTTAGAATTAAAATATGCTCATCTGTAATTTTTGATTCCCATTTAGATTCAATAGGATTCCAATCGAAAAGATTAACATCATGATCATATATGTATTGCTCTACTCTTGTGACACGGTCAATTGAAGAAAAAATATTTTTATTTTTGTAAGAAAGCGGATTTAAAAGATTAAATAAAGGTCTTACGCGATTAACTTCATGATGTTCTTTTTCATCTGGAAACTTAATTTGTATAGGCTCATCTGGATCTGAAGGAAGAAAACAAATTATTTCTTTATAATCATCATAATCCTTAGAGATAATCTTTACAGTAAATTTTTTACTATCTATGTTTGGATTAACATCAAATCTAGTTATTACCATACCTTCAATAAATTCAAGTATCTGCCGAAAGATTGTATTATCAATATCCCAATCAAATGGCTTATTCATTCGCCATAATTTATTATTCTCTTTTGTAAACAAAATTTCATTTTGAAAGTTAGAAAGTTGCAAAGAACTTGTTTCTTTAGCTAAGTCAAATACTTGATCCTTTCGAAATTCCTCTAAATAACCAATAACATCATTAACAATATTTTCATCTATTAAACCAATCTTATCTTCTTTATCTCTTCTTACATATCGCATTTTCCTATCACCAGATAAATCACCTATACATAAAGATATTGAACCATTCTGAATGCTTGATATAACTAAACGCATATATGGATCATCAAATCCAAATACCGAACTATCAGATAACTCAACATCATTAAAAGATTGTACTTTTATTTTCTTAATTTGATTAAATAAATCCAATACTGATGACTGATTAATCGATAATAATCTAGGTTGTAATAGTTGCCATCCCGATTCATGACTATATACTATTTGAATAAAACCATCCGAAGCAGAACCACTTAGTTCGATACGATCACATTGAAATATATTTTCTGTAAAAACTCTATAATCATAAAATTCATCTATTGGTAATGACAATAAATCATTTACTTCAGTATCTATAACATAAATATCTTGGGCTTCCTTTAGCATAATATATAGATGTGTACCTAAGCTTAAACTATCACCAATTAACCACGTTTCCGTACGGTCTAAGTAATGAATATCGATAGTAGCTATTGGCTCTTCTAATCCATAGTCGGTTATGTCTTTATTTGATTTTCTTAACTCCTCAACTGAAAAAGCATATTTTAGATCAAGTAGAGATAAATTATTGAATAAAGTAGAAATTACATTCTCATCAGCCCTCTCTCGATTGATTTTATCATTTCCCACAGACCAATTAGATAATTCCTCATTTTTATATAAATTATATATGTTTTCCTTATCTTTGTAAGTAAATGAACTTAAACTGTTATCGTAATTTACAATGTGAATTTTCTTATCTGATAATTTAAAAGATGATTTTGATTTGTAAAAATAAAACGTATAACTCAAAAGAAGTATTGATATTATTAACAAAAGAGTTGAACTCCATTTTTTCATCAATACCGCCTTTTCCATGCTACAAATATTCCAGTGATAATTATCAAGAGTGGAAGGCCAATTACAATAAATGTAAATATCATTTTTAAAAGAGATCCATCTATTGTCAATTTTACTTCATTAAACATTCTTTGGGGAATGTTGATTATATCATCGCGACTTAAAAGCCAATCAATACATCGAAGAAATAGTTCCTTATTAGCACCTATTAAAAACTCATTATTAATGAAGTCTGAATCACCCAAGACAACTAAGCGAGAAGATGATATCTCAACATCTAACCCCTGTCCACCGCCCTTCTCTATAGCTAATCCTAGTGTTAGAGGTCCACGAATATCACCACTTATTTGACTATAACTCGGAGATATATCTACTGTGGATTCTAACCAACTAGATTCTGAACTCATTAAAATAGGTTTAATTGTATGTTGCACTGTATCTTGATAAAGCTCTTGTCTCTTTGTAGGAAGTATAGCACTAGGTAAGAAAAACTGAACTGTTGACTCTTCTAGACCCCTACATATTGGATGATCAGTGTATCGGTTAATATTGACCTCTTTACCACGTGTTGATTTTTTTAGATCTATAACAAAGCCCGGTTGAATAGCAGCACCCCACCTTCTCATTACAGAACTTAATCCGGTCTGCACTAATGCATCATGTAAAATGAACATTCTTCCACTCTGATCTAAATATCGCTCTAAAATATTTAACTCTGTAAAATTAAACTCTTTAGTTGGTCCTGCAATCACAACCACATCAGCGTCTTCGGGAATTGACTGATTTACACTTAAATTCAAAAAATCTGAATTAATAAATTTTCTATCAAGAGTAGCCCTTAGCTTACTTATACTTCTATTCTGATTTTTTAGATTCGAACCTAATTCTCCATGACCGGTGATAAAATATATTTTTGATATTTTATCTTCAATTAGTTCAAGAATTGAATTTGATATTAATCTTTCACCAAGAAAACCAATCATACGGTAATCGGCAGTTCCTTCTATTTTTTTAACTGAAATAATTTCAGAAGCATTAATGACTCTATACCGTTGCCCATCATCTATTATTAATACTTGTGCATTATTTAATGAATATTTATCGGCTAATGCCTCTGTTTCTGATCTATCTTTTACAGGATCAACCCAATTTATCTTAACCATTCGTGTTGCTATTTGATATTCATGTAATAAATTTCTTAAGTCTTCATATAATGAATGTTCGTCCTGAAATAAAACAGTGATAAGAATTGGCTCATGGATCTGATTAAGAACAGATAATGTTCGCGGAGACAAATCGTATAAAGAGTTATTATTCAAATCTATACGAAAAATAAATGTATTAGCATAAATAAATAGAATGATTAACAAAACCAAACTAAGAATTAGATTAATTAACATTTTAATATTAAGAAACTTCTTAGAAATTTGCATATTCACTTACGCTTCCATTGTAATATAGATACAGAAGAATAAAGCAGCCATATTGAACTAAAGGTATAAAATATTATATAGCGACTATCTATAAGCCCTCGTGAAAAATCAAGCATATGACTAAATGTTGAAAAAAACTGAGCAATATTTCTTAAGTCTTCATGTCTGGTGCTATAAGTAAGAACCATAAAGACGAATAAAGAAGAAAAAATTATACTAAAACCCGATATTGCTGCGATTACTTGATTTTTTGTTAGTGTTGACATAAAAACACCCACAGCATTATAAAAAATGCCAACAAAGAAGATTCCAAGAAAAGAGCTGATAAGAACTCCAAAGTTAAAAAACTCAATACCTTGTGAGATACAAATCTTTTGTAAAATCACGCAATAGAGTATAGTAGGAAACCATAAAATTAAATAAAATATTAGTGCACTTAAAAATTTGGTTAATATAAATTGTGAATCGGTAATAGTTGTCGTCAACACAGATTCTAATGTTCCTAGTCTTCTCTCCTCAGCGACTAATCTCATTGTTACAAGAGGAACAATAACAGGTAGAGAAAATATTATTAACGGACTATTAAATAAAAGTTGCAAAGCAATTATTAATCTCTCTCCATCTGATATTTGCTGCAATAGCCAGTAGAAATTTAAACCCAAAATGAACCAAAAAAAACATAATACTGCATAAGCTAATGGAGTACAAAAAAATGTACGAAGCTCTTTTTTTAATAAACAAGCAAATATTTGTATCATATTGAATTCTCTCTATTCATAATATCAACAAATGCATCCTCTAATGAACGTTCTATAACTTGTAGAGAGCGTAGTAATAGCTTTTTTTCAGAAGTCCAAGTATAAATCAATTCAGATGAGTTGGCTTCTCTTAAATCAACAAGTACTCTTAACCATCCTTCCTCCAGTTCATCAATTTTTTTTATCTTAACCCATGGCTCAAATTGTATTAATGATTCAAAAAAATCAATTTTAGCTTTAACTTCAAAAAATACTAATTCATTTAATGCTAAATCTTTGCGAAAGTTAGCAATACTATCCATACAAATTAGTTGGCCCTCTTTAAGCACTAAAACATGATCACAAATCGCTTCAACTTCTTGCATTATATGCGTTGAAATAAAAATAGTATGTTTATCCGAGAAGCTCATTATTAACTCTCTTGTATCCCGTACTTGATTTGGATCAAGTCCGACAGTAGGTTCATCTAATATTAGTATTTCAGGATTATGAATAAGTGAGTCAGCTATACCTATTCTTTGTCTGCAACCTTTAGAAAGTTGTCCAATTATACGACGACCTATATTATTCAACCCACATTGTGATTTCACAATCTTCATTCGCTCTCTAATATATCGAGTTTTGACTCCTTTAATAATTGCACGATATTTTAGGTATTCATCCACTCTCATATCTGAATAAAGAGGACAATTTTCAGAGAGATATCCAATACGACTTCTAATTTCTTTACTGTTTTCTAAAAAATTAATTCCATTTACTTTAATAAATCCCTCATCCGGTAATATAAAGCCACTTAACAATCTCATTAGAGTTGTTTTTCCTGCACCATTAGGTCCAAGAATTCCTATAACTTCTTTTTTATTCGCTGTAAATGATATGTTATTTAAAACGCGAATACCTGAGTAATTTTTTGATATAGATTCAACCTGAATCATGATTCACTATTTATAATTTCATCTAATGCATCCAAGAAGGTAAACATTTCAGACGCCGTACCAATTGTAACTCTCAAATAATCATCTGTCCTTGATGAAGCACTAAAATATCGTATATAAATATTTCTCTCTTTAAGTAATTCAAATAACTTAGCTGCTTTAATTCCCAATGGCTTAAACCATAAAAAATTTGTTTGCGACTCATAGACCTCGTATCCTAAATCAGTTAGTTTTTCGAAGACTAAATTTCTTGTTTCTTTAATAGCCTCTACGTTTGCTCTCATCGTAGCTTGATCAAGTAAAGCTACTCTTGCCAGTTCTTGAGTTATATAGTTTACATTATATGAATCCTTAATTTTATATAATGCATTTATTAAATCTGCAGAACCTACACAGTAACCACATCTAATACCAGCTAAGGAATATGATTTAGATAACGAACGAGTAATAATTACATTTGAATGCTTGAAAGCCAGATCTAGACAGTTATCCTCAGCAAAATCAACATAAGCCTCATCGATTAATAAAACTCCTTTATAATTATCTGCAAAACAATTAATTGATTCCACATCCATAAAAATACCGGTTGGTGCATTTGGATTTGCCAATAAAAATAAAGAGCTATCTAGATTTTCAGGAATTTTAAAGTTAAATCCATCATCCAAAAATACAACTTCATGTTCAATATCCTCAATTTCTGTCAGAACTGAATATAAAGAATAAGAAGGGGCTAAATAACCAACTTTTGAATCTCTCTCTACATACGCTCTTATTGCTAAAGCTAAGATCTCATCTGACCCATTACCTACAAAAATCTGATCAATAGAGCACTGATGCAAGTCAGCAATTACTTTTCTTAATTCCAAACAATTTGGATCTGGATATAGAGATAAATCCGAAATATCTATCTCTCTTAAAATATCAAGCACTTCTGGTGATGGCAAATATGGATTTTCATTTGTATTTAGTTTTATTGCATCATCATTTGGTTGTTCTCCAGGAATATATTCTTCCAACTCAAAAACTGATTTTCTTATTTTACTCATCATATATCCTTAATCATCAAATCTTATAGATGCAGATCTTGCATGTCCATCAAGCGTTTCAACTCGTCCAAATGTTTCTATCGTTGATAATGCATCATAAAGATCTGATTTGGTATATTCAACTATGCTTGTACGCCTTCGAAAATCATCTACAGATAATCCTGAAAAATAATGGCATGTCCCTCCAGTTGGTAGCACATGACTTGGTCCTGCTACAAAATCACCAACTGCCTCTGGAGTGTAAGGACCTATAAAAAGAGCTCCTGCTGTCTTTATTTTTGGAATAATTTTTTTCGGCTGCCTTACAACTAATTCCATATGCTCTGGAGCAAATAAATTACATAAATTTATACCTTCATTTAAATTTTTTACAGTTACTATTAATAATCCTTTTTCCATGACTTCCCGAATTATTTTATAGCGTTTTAATTTTTTTGCTTGATTTAATATTTCTATACGAATGTTTTGAGCAAGCTTTACAGATGTCGTTACAAGTAATGCTTTTTCAGATCCTGTGCCATGTTCTGCTTGTGATAGCAAATCTGCAGCCATATGCTTTGGATTAGCACTCGAGTCACAAAGAATAGCAATCTCACTTGGACCAGCAACCATATCCAATGCAACATCACCATAAACTTGTTTCTTGGCGGCAGTAACATATGGACCACCTGGACCAACTATTTTTCGAACCTTATTAATGGATTCTGTTCCATAAGCCATAGCACCAATTGCATGGACTCCACCTATCTTATATATTTCTGTGGCACCCGCTAAATTTAAAGAATATAATATATAGGGATTTAAAGCACCTGACTTGGAAGCTGGAGAGCATGCTACAAGCTCTTTTACTCCTGCTACTTTGGCTAATGTTAAAGTCATAAGTGCTGTTGAAGCTAAAGGTGCCGATCCACCCGGAATATATGCGCCTACGCGATCAAAAGGAATAAATCTTTCTCCTATAAACCCTCCACCATCTGTTTTCTTTTTCCAATCGTCTTTTAAGCTTAATTCCGAGAAAATTTTAACACGTTTATATGTTTCATTCGCAGCAATTTTAAAACTTTGATCTACTTGTTTTTTTGCATCTACAATTTCATCTTCCGATATTTTCATTGTATCTATAGTAATATTTGAATGATCAAACTTTCTTGCAGCCTCTATGACTGCTTTATCTCCATTCATTTTTACTTTTTTTAAAATAGAAGTAGCTGCAATCATTGCTTTTTCTTCTACTGACTCACGATTCAGAAAATTCATTACTTTTGGAAAATGTCCACTTGATGTCCAAGAAATAATTGGCACTATTTTTTTCGTCATTTTTTATCTCCAGATAGATACAACAAAATACACCTCATTTCATAAAACTTTAAATATTGATTAGTGAATATTATATTAGAATATTATTTTAAAGAAAAATTATTTACCTATGCAGAAGCGAGAAAAAATATTATCAAGAAGCTCATCATGGTAAACCCTACCTGTTATTTGTCCTAAATGCTCCAAAGAACATCTTAAATGCTCACAAGATTCTACAATATGGTTTTCAATATTCTTATTTAAATACTCCCGTGATTTTTTAGCCTCATTAATTGACTTGAAAAGTAAATTACGATGTCTTTCAGAAATAAAAGCCCCACTCACAGAATCTTTCCGTAAAAACATTTTATCAGTTATTTTATCCTTTAATTTACTTAAATCAGTTTCGTTTTTTAAACTTATTTCAATACCTTCTATATTCTCTAAACGCCTTCCGAGATCTATCTTATTTAACAACACAATTAATTTGTCTTTTGGCATTTCAGATAAACGAGATATATCTTCTTCTGATATTTTCTTAGAGGCATCTATCATATAAATAATAAGATCTGCAATTTCACCATATTTTTTAGCCCTTTCTATTCCCTCAGACTCAATGGAACAGCTAGTTTCCCGTAAGCCCGCTGTATCAATAACTCGTAATGGAATTCCGCTTAAAATGAGTTGTTCCTCAATAGAATCTCTAGTAGTTCCGGGTACATCTGAAACAATAGCACGATCAAAGCCTAGAAATGCATTTAATAAGGTAGATTTTCCAACATTAGGACGTCCCAAAATAACTATCTGCAAACCTTCTCTTAAAAGATATCCATCATTCCATGACCCTAATAATTCATGCATTTCTTTAACTGTATTATCTATTTTTAGAATAATATCTTTAAAGACCTCATCAGGCAGCTCATCTTCAACAAAATCTAAAGTAGTCTCAAGATTAGCAATGACTTCTAGTAACTTATCATATAAGTTATTAAACCTATTTTTTAAAGCTCCATCTAACTGCTCTAATGCAGCTTTAGCTGCTTGATCAGATTTAGCTCTAATTAAATCATATAGTCCTTCGGCCTGCGTTAAATCCATCCGACCATTTAAAAATGCTCTTTTCGAGAATTCTCCGGGCTCCGCTAATCTTGCTCCAGCATTCAAAATTGAACTCAGTACTTGTTTTAGTATAACTGTACTTCCGTGACATTGTAGCTCTACAGTATCTTCACCAGTGTAACTTCTCGGATTTTTCATTACTAAAGCAATTCCGTTATCAATCTTTGACCCTTTATCATCGTAAATGTACCCATAACAGAAGCTATTATTAACACTTTCATTAAGAGATAAACCTCTAGCCGAATTAAATACTCTTGAAGCAATCTGGAGCGCTTTATCACCAGAAATTCTTATAATGCCTACACCACCACTACCAACCGGTGTAGCTATTGCTGTAATTGTATCATCAGTAATCATTTTTTATTAGATATTCAAAACTTATTACATTTTAGTAAGAATTTTATATTTATATAACTTTGCTAGCTATACAAATTGATATCAATTATTAATATATATTAATGAATTTAGAAATAATATTTGAAATTGCTATTATTATAGTAAGTGCTGCAATTCTTGGCACTATTTTCTTATACTTTAAGCAACCGATTGTAATTGCATATATTGTTATTGGTTTTTTATTAGGCCCTAGCGGTTTTCGCTTGTTTGAGGAAATTAATTACTTAAGTGAAATTTCACATGTTGGAGTTATATTATTACTTTTTTTAATTGGACTTAATCTTCAGCCAAATAAATTAATATCTCTTTTCAAAAAAACAAGTCTACTTACAATAACCACATCTTTCTTATTTTTTATAGTAACTACACTTTTTTCTCTTTTACTTAAATTTACAATATCAGCTTCATTAATAATTGGTTTATCAATGATGTTTTCCAGTACAGTTATAGGTTTAAAATTAGTACCCACAACCACATTACATCAAAAGAGAACTGGTGAAATAATGACAGGTGTATTACTGATTCAAGACGTATTAGCTATTATAATAATTTTAATACTGAGTGGCGGAAAAACTGATGAACCAGTTGTAACTTTTTTATTATTATTTCTAAAATTTATATTTCTAACTAGCGTATTATTCACAGGAGTAAAATGGCTAATAATTCCTTTATTAAATAGGTTCGATAAAATTCAAGAATACACATTTATAACAACTTTAGGATGGTGCTTGCTTGGTGCGGAAAGTGCTCACTTGCTTGGGTTATCTTATGAAATTGGCGCATTTACGGCAGGTATATCAATTGCTTCATCACCTATTGCATTAGCTATTGCTGAACATCTTAAACCACTGCGCGAGTTCTTTCTTATTCTTTTTTTCTTTTCAATAGGCGCACAATTAAACCTAACCGTTAATAGTATAATTTTAATTATAGCAATTTTATATGGTTGTTTTATGGTTCTGATTAAAGCATTTATTTTTAATAAAAGTTTTAAAATTTGTGGAGAAAAGAAATCTGCATCAAAAGAACTCTCTGTTCGACTTTCACAAGCAAGTGAATTCTCTCTTCTAATCGTTGTAGCTGCTAAAAGTAATAATTGGATCAACGATAATGAGGGAGTATTTATTCAGATTATTACATTAGTAACATTTATAATATCAACATATTGGACCGTATTAAAATATCCGACGCCAATATCAAATAAAAGTAATCTTCTTCAAGATTAATGCATTCAAAAAATTATTTCTTTGGCTTAATCAAACTTATTTACTAAAAGACCAGATCTAAGTTTTGGTTCAAACCATGTGCTTTTTGGAGGCATTAATTTTCCGGCATCTGCTACCGAAAAAAGCTGATCCATTGATGTAGGATATAAAGAGAAAGCTATTTCAGCACAATTATTATCAACCAACCGCTCAAGTTCTTTTGTGCCTTTAATACCTCCAATAAAATCTATATTTTCATTTTCTCGCGGATCACAAATATTTAGTATCGGAGACAGAATTTTATCTTGTAATATACTTACATCTAAAGAAGCTACGGGGTCATCTTCCTGAGCAGTATCTCGGAGAGTTAATGTATTCCATATCCCTTCAAAATACATGCAAATTTCACCCTGTCTTCTAGGTGTACTGATACCATTGGCTTCAATCGAAAAAACTTCTGATAATTGAGTTCTAAAATCATCGATACTTAAATCAAGTGATTTAACAACTCGATTATATGGTAAAATTTTCAATTCACTTTCTGGAAAAAAGACTGTTAAAAAATAATTATAATTTTCATTCCCAGTATGGTTCGGATTTGCATCACGTCGCATGGATGCGACTTTAACAGCAGATGCTGAACGATGATGACCATCTGCAACATATGCAGACTTTATATTCGCAAATGCTTTTTCAACAAGTGATGGGTCCTGAAATTTCCATACAGTATGTTCTACAGAGTCATCGGCAATGAAGTGATATATAGGAGAAGTTGCTTTAGTCTCTTCCACTATTTTATTTATTATCACACAGTCCCGATAAGCTAAAAATACAGGTCCAGTATTTGCATTTTGTTCATTAACATAGCGTATACGGTCTTCTTCTTTTAACTTTCTAGTTTTTTCGTGAATTTTTATATTTCCGCATTCATATTCTTCACAATGACATGTTGCTACAATTCCATACTGGATATGATCTTCCATTTTTTGACTGTAAAGATATAAAGATCCCTCTTCCTCTTGAATTAAAATACTATCAACAATAAATCTATCTAAATTCTTCTTTGCTTTTTCATATACTGCATCTGAGTATATATTATCTATTTCCGGCAGATCAATTTCTGCACGTACTACATGAAGAAAACTATTTGGATTGCCCTCCGCTAATTTTTCAGCTTGTTGACGATCTACAACATCATATGGAACAGAAGCAACTTCTTCAACGAGATCATTTAATGGTCTCCATGCTTTAAACCTATTTATTTTCATTTTTCCCTATTATTATAATTTTATTTTTTTAATCTGAACCATGTTCACTAAATCATTCAACTTCTGATATTGGTAATCTCTCCATTAATGACTCCATAGCAATTTTCGGAGAAACATTGTCATATAATATAGAATAAGTCTGTTCGATTATTGGAATTTTGATATTACTTTCATCAGCTATACTTTTTACAGCTTTACAATTCCAAACACCCTCAGCAACCATTTTCATATCACTCATTATGTTTTCAAGACTTTCACCTTGGCCTATTCGTTCTCCAACACCTCTATTACGGCTATGTTTACTCATACATGTTACCATCAAGTCACCTAAACCACTCAGTCCTGAAAATGTTTTTATATCGGCACCAAGAGAAACTCCTAATCTTGTAATTTCGGCTAGCCCTCGAGTGATTAGTGCTGCTTTCGTATTATCTCCATAACCCAGTCCATCACTTATTCCAGCCGCTATCGCAATAATATTTTTTAATGCACCACCTAACTCTACACCTTTGACATCCGAGGAAGTATATATTCTAAAATAATCATTTATTAAAATATTCTGAACTTCTTCAGCTAAATATTCTTTATTCGCTGCTATTGTAACTGCACTTGGAATTCCTCTAGCTACTTCTTCTGCATGACTGGGTCCAGATATTACAGCTACTGTTTGATTTAATATAGATTGAGAGATTTCACTCATTGTTTCATGGGTTTGTTCATCAATTCCTTTTGTAGCACTTACAATATGAACTTTATAATCTAGTATTGTTGATAACTTTATCACGGTATTTCGGTAATATTTTGAAGGAACAGCGATTACGATAAGCTCAACATCATTTATAACCTCATTCATATTACTATTCCACTCAATGGAAATTGGTAGTTTAACACCCGGTAGATAATTAATATTTTCGTTATTCTTTTTAACAATCCCTATATTTTTTTCTTCTGGACCCCATACACTAACATGGTGACCATTATTATTTAAAACCATTGCTAATGCTGTACCCCATCCACCATCACCTAAAACGCATACTTTCATTACTTTAGCCCTTTCTTTCCAAAACGATTTTCTGTTCCCTTAATTAGTCGGGAAATATTCTCTCGATGTAACCAAATAATGAGAATGGATATAATTGAAATTAAATATTTTGTAAAAATTGAATATGTATCACTAAAACATATGATAACTGATATAACTACTGAAGCAGTAATTGAAGCAAGAGAAACAAATCGAAACAAAAACATAATAATAATCCAAACTAGTAACCCTATAAATACGGGAAGTGGTGCAATACCAAAAAGCATTCCAGCACTAGTGGCTACACCTTTACCACCACGAAATTTAACATAGACGGGAAAGGTATGTCCTAATATAGCTGCTAAACCACAACAAACACCTAAATGCTGATAGTTACCATAAAAATTTAAAAAATAGTATACTGGTAGAAACCCTTTCATGGCATCTAAAATAAATGTTAATAGCCCCCAAAATTTACCAATTACTCGATAAACATTCGTCGCACCAATATTACCACTACCATGAGATCGAATGTCTATTTTATTTATAGATGCTATAATTAATCCAAAAGGTATAGAGCCCAATAAATAAGAAATCAAAATAAATAAAAATACTTCCATCATCTTATAGTTTAATCTTTAATCCATTTAATATTATTTCTTTTCAAAATTATTATCCATTCTATTACCTGATTCTGGTTCATCTTCTATTCTTATAAGGTACTCAAAAAAAGCCAGACCACTATCAAATATAGATTCTGGTACATCAATAATTTCTTTTAATGGCTGATCTATTATATCTACGAACTCATTTGCTATATTTTTTACAGGATAATTAAAACTAATTAAGTCATTCATAATCGCTTCTAATGCGGAACCAATCAAAAAAGAACTATTTAATGGAATCGAATCAATCAAAGCCTCATGAATATCAAATTTTGGCTTTTTAAAACTACCAGACAATGGAGTAATAAATTGAAGCTCGTTAATCTCTGTAATATTACTACCTTGTCCTATCTTAATATCTTTTAAACATATTTTCACTTCGGATCCATCAAGTCTTCCAGCTCTACATACAATATTAGGCTCCAAATCAAATGTAGAATAATTTATCCCGGGTTTCTCAAGATATAATCCAAACAAATGAGGATTAACCTCTTTAATATTACCCCTTAAATTAAAGCTCAAATGATTAATATCAACAAGTGGCGCATGTTTTATGTAGATCTGCAATCTCATTAAATCATCAGCGTGCATTGATTCAGCAATTAAATGGAAAGAACCCCAATTATTTTTTTCTATATTACTTAAGTTAAAACCCGAACATGCAAAATGGTATAAAATATCTGTATTGGAGTTTTCATTAATATAACGAATATCTGTATTTAATAAAAAAGTGTTTACTATAAATTTTGCTGGCATATGAACAGATTCTTCATTTAAAGAATTTTTGATCGTTTTGTTTATTCTATTTATATTTGATGAATAATTTCTAGTTATCTGTTTGTCTGTTTCTATCTGACCACTATCAAATATTGTAATCACGCCCTTTTTGATATTAATGTAATCAAAATCAATTTGACTCATAATAAAATATTCTAATGGATTAAATTTAAATTTTATGCATGGAAAATTTATTGCAATCTTATCACCATCATTATTTACAACATCAACTGCTACTTCATTGATAGTCATCACAGTCGTTAAAGGATTATATGCAGATGACTGACTACTAAGCTCTACTTGATATTTATCCTCGAAAACAGGATAAATCCAGCTTGTCAGAAAAATATTTAAAAAAAACCTGCTTAAGATAATAAACACTACAAAAAAAGCGCAAAATAGTCCTAAAACCTTGATTACAAATTTCATCTATAGAAATACCCCTAAAAGTTTGAATCTACTTTTATTTTTCTAAAAAGTAAATTGCTTCTTTATTGATGCATTGAATAAAAGTCTTAAACCTTATATATTTAATGTATGTTTTTTATAAAAAAGAAATTTTTACTAACAATAGTATGTAAAGCAAATATAACACGTAGTGCATATTTTGCTGCTTATTTAATTAACTTAGTTAATAAGAATTATCCATATTTAAAAAATCGTATAGAAATCAAATCCTTTGGAATCGATGCAAAACAAGGGTCACCTGCCCATGAGGTTACTAAGCTTGTAGCCCAATTAAATGGTTTTTCACTTAATAATCATCGATCTAGTATTTGTACAAAATCAATTATGAAAAAATCAAATGCAATTTTAGTCATGGAGAATTGGCAAAAGGAAAAATTAATTAACGAATACCCACAAGCTTCAGACAAGATATTTTTAATTATGGAATATTTATGGCATGGCTCTTCATTCGATAAAAAAGAAATACCAGATCCAACAGGAAAAAATTTTGAAGAATATAATGAATTTATTAATATAGCTCATGCAGAATCTGAACGAATTCTCCATGAATTAAGTCGCGAAGAAATTCTTTAATTATTACGAGGCTTCAACTGAGGAAATAAAATTACATCGCGAATAGCATCAGAACCAGTAAGTAACATGATTAATCTATCTATTCCTACTCCCATACCCCCAGTTGGTGGCATACCTATTTCAAGAGCTGTTAAAAAATCATGATCTATTTTTGAATTATCATTTTCAGCCTGTTCTTCAAATCTTCTTCTCTGCTCAATAGGATCATTTAATTCACTATATGCGGGTGCGATCTCTTTTCCTCCAATGATTAATTCAAAAACATCTACTGATCCAGAGTCATCATCACATGAATTTGCAAGTGGTACTAATTCTACGGGTAAACGAGTTACAAATGTTGGCTGTATAAGACTGGATTCAATTGTTTTGTCATATAACTCATGTGTTATCTCTTTTTTACTTACTATTCCATCTAAAGATATATCTTTCTCACTTGCTATTTTTTTCATCTCAGAAACATCTAAATCAAACCATGCGTTTCCTAGGTGCTCACAAATAAGATCATTATAAGTAATCTCTCTCCATGGAGATTCTAAATCAATAGTTTCGCCCAGCCACTCAAATTTCATCTTACCGAAAACAACTTTAGCGACATGCCGAATCAACCCTTTTATTAAATCTTGCATGGATCTCATATCTCCATAAGCTTCGTAAAGTTCTAAACATGTAAATTCTGGATTATGTGTCCGATCTATTCCCTCATTCCTAAAATTACGATTCATTTCATAGACTCGATCCATTCCCCCAACAATTAGTCTCTTTAAATATAGTTCAGGTGCTATCCGCATATAGACATCGATATCTAAAGCATTATAATGAGCTTTGAATGGTTTTGCAGTCGCGCCTCCTGCTAATTGTTGTAACATAGGTGTTTCTACTTCAAAAAAATCTAAATCATCTAAATAAAAACGGATTTCTTTCATAACTTCTGAACGTTTTTTAAATACATTCATTACTTCGGGATTCGAAATCAAATCCAATGAGCGTTGTCGATATCTTGTCTCTATATCACTTAATCCATGGAACTTTTCAGGCAAGGGAAGTAACGATTTAGATAATAAACTCCATGAATCAACATTTATTGTTTTCTCTTCGGTTTTAGTAAGAAAAAAACTACCTGTAACACCAATAATGTCACCAAGATCTAATAATTTACATGCGTCAAAAGAGCTATCTCCAACATTATCTTTTTTTATCATTAATTGAAATTTAGCAGACCCGTCATTTAATTGCATAAATGCTAACTTTCCCATTTTACGCATTGCAATAATTCGGCCACATGCTCTAACTGATTTATCTATCTCAAATAAATCATGTAATTTATCTAGCCGGTTTGTTCGCTCAAAAGCTTTTCCATATGCAGGATAACCTAAAGAAACAAGGTTCTTCATATTTTCAATTTTTTGTTCTCTATATTCGTTATTAGAAAGTTCGTCTTTCATAAAAATTTTCTCCTAAAGAAGATATGATAGAAAATCTGATTTAATGGGTCAACTTCAAGTGTAATAAGCTCACCAATTTGCTAACCGCAAACTGGGGCACACATCGACTGGATCAGAAATTTCTTTTGTATTTATTAATTGCTCATAAGCAACACCGGCTATCATTGCAGCATTATCTGTACACAAACTGGGTGGACTTAATAAAAGAGGTATTTTTTTTTGAATTGATAAATCATGTAATTTATTTCTTAAAGTTTTATTTAAAGATACCCCACCTGCGCATGCAAAACTATTAACTTTAAAAAAATCCAGAGCTCTATTTACTCTTAATAAAAGTGCGTCAACAACTGCTTCTTGATAACTTGCTGCAATATCGGAAACGGAAGAATCATCAGGAAATTCATTATACTTATTCATATAATTAATAAGTGATGTTTTTAACCCACTAAAACTAAAACAAAAATCTCGATCATATTGATAGATCCATTTACTTCTACTTGGCTGTTCTAGTCCCCGAGGAAAATCAATCTTAGTTGCTTCACCATTCTCCGCTGCTTTCTGGATCACAGGACCTCCAGGATAACCTAATTTTAAGACTGTAGCAGCTTTATCAAGTGCCTCGCCAGCTGCATCATCAATGGTGCTTCCAATTATGTTATATTTACCAATATCTTCTACAATAATTAAACTAGTATCGCCACCTGAAACCATTAAAGCCAACATGGGAAACGCACTTTCCATATTAGTTATATCGTCAGTCATAAATACAGAATGAAGATGGCCTGCATGATGATTAACCCCAACTAAAGGTATTGAAAGTCGTTTTGATAATGCTTTGGCTGATGAAAAACCAACTAATAAAGAACTTGCTAAACCTGGTCCATATGTAACAGCTATTGCATCTAATTCTTCATATTTTAATTCCGCATTAGTTAAAGCTTTTTCAATAATATAAGGTAATTTTTTGACGTGATTTCTTGAAGCTATTTCAGGCACAACACCACCATATGGTCGATGTTTTGATACTTGTGAATATATCACATTTGATTTAATATGAACTCCATTCTTTACGACAGCGGCAGCTGTTTCATCACACGAAGTTTCAATTCCTAAAATGTTCATGCATTAAATAGACGACTTAGTTCGTTGTAATGCAAGAACCAATTTTATTAGTATGGATGTGATAAATAAATAAGCTGTTATAAAATGAAAATTCTATTTCTAACAAATAGATTGCCTCATGCTGAAGTTGCAGGTGGTCATAAGTTAATATATCAAAGAATGCAGATGTTAAAAAAACGTAAGCATTGGATTGGTTTAGTTTCTTTAACTAAAGAAGAAAACCTCCATCATATCAACCAACTACAAAATGAATTTGACTTTATCGAAGCTATTCCTCATGCAGAACCAACATTTATACGAAGAGTTTTTAACGATTATCTCAATCCGATTTTACCTGCTATATATTGGAAAAATTATTCAAAAGAAATGATGAAATTAGTTGGCGATGCAGTTCAGAAAAATAAGTGCGATCTTGTGATCGCAGAATTTAGCGAAATGGGTCAGTACTTATATAAAAATCCTCATCTATCTGCAGTGCATAAAATTGTATCTTGTCATAGATGTTTAAGTGATACATTTAACAAATATGTTTTAACAAGAGGTGTTCCATTATCTATTCGGTTAAAAAGTGCTGCTCAATTAAAAAGGCTCGTTAAATATGAATTTGAGATGTATAGTGCTATGGACAACATTATAACTTTGACACCAGAAGATCGGTACACTCTTTTAAATGAATCACCCCAATTACCAGTAACTGTAATAGC
>MDSV01121291.1_pt1 | contig 18803 bp, 18 predicted proteins | sample 810851 | NCBI WGS metagenome assembly MDSV01 (sample SAMN05326640, study PRJNA326480) | marine metagenome | isolation source: seawater | place: Atlantic Ocean: North East | collected 2012 | reverse complement strand
TGATTTTGATCGTGATGGCGGTCCCGGCAACTCAGGTATTAGTAGCGATGTATGATACCGGTGGTGAGGATATGTCCATCGAAGTGCGCGGTTACCAGTGGAAGTGGCAGTACAAATATCTGGACGAGGACTACAACAACACGCTGTCGTTCTTCTCCGTAATGTCGACTCCAAGAGAAGAGATCTATAACCAATCGGTGAAAGACGACAACTACTTACTGCAAGTGGACGAGCATCTGCGGATTCCCACCAACCGCAAGGTGCGTTTCTTGATCACTGCTGAGGATGTCATTCACGCATGGTGGGTACCAGACTTTGGCATCAAGCGAGATGCGGTACCGGGCATGTTGAACGAACTTTGGACAATCGTAGAAGAGCCGGGAATCTATCGAGGCCAGTGCACGGAGCTGTGCGGCAAAGACCACGGCTTTATGCCAATTGTTGTTGAGGTGTTGCCTGAAGCAGAATTCGATGCGTGGTACGCCTCACAGGTTTCGTCGGAATTGGTTCGCCAAGAAAGCTTTGGCGAGACACTGACGCACGAAGAGTTAATGGCTCAGGGCGAAACCGTGTATGGCACCTACTGTTCTTCTTGCCATATGGCGAACGGTGAGGGTGTCGCGCCAGTATTCCCGGCAATTGCGGGTTCTGCTGTAGCCGTCGGTCCTCGGGATGATCACCTAAAACTGGTGATTAACGGCGTGCCAGGAACAGCGATGCAGGCCTTCGGTCGGCAGCTTGATCCCGCCCAGCTAGCATCGGTAGTTCATTATCAGCGACATGCCTTCGGCAACGATGTTGGCGATATGTCGCAGCCTCAGGATGTCATCAATTTATCTAACGGTCAGTAAGGAATAGTCATGAGCGAAGTTATTCACGCAGATCATCACGACGACCACGCCCATGGGCCTGCCAAGGGTCTGAAGCGCTGGCTGTTTACCACCAATCACAAAGACATTGGTACGCTGTACCTTTGGTTCAGTTTCGCAATGTTTTTGGTCGGCGGGGTGTTAGCCCTAGTGATCCGAGCGGAATTGTTCCAGCCCGGGCTGCAGTTTGTGCAGCCAGAGTTCTTCAACCAAATGACGACCAATCACGGATTGATTATGGTTTTCGGGGCCATCATGCCGGCCTTCGTCGGTTTGGCTAACTGGTTGATTCCGATGCAGGTCGGTGCGCCGGACATGGCTTTGCCGCGTATGAACAACCTGTCGTTTTGGATATTGCCCTTTGCCTTCGGCATGATGATTTCAACCCTGTTCATGGAAGGCGGCGGTCCAAACTTTGGTTGGACGTTCTACGCACCGTTGTCTACGACCTACGCGCCGCCTTCGGTCACGTATTTCATTTTCGCCGTACACTTGATGGGCGCTTCATCCATTATGGGCAGCATCAACATCATCGCGACCATTCTGAACATGCGCGCGCCCGGCATGACGCTGATGAAAATGCCGATGTTCGTCTGGACATGGCTGATCACGGCCTACTTGCTGATTGCGGTAATGCCGGTGCTTGCCGGTGCGGTGACGATGATGTTGTTCGATATTCACTTCGGCACCAGCTTCTTCAATGCAGCAGGTGGTGGTGACCCGGTGATGTTCCAGCACATCTTCTGGTTCTTCGGGCACCCTGAGGTGTACATCATGATCTTGCCCGCATTCGGTATTGTCTCGCATATTATTCCGGCTTTTGCTCGGAAGCGATTGTTCGGCTACACCTCGATGGTATACGCCGTCGCATCCATCGCGTTCTTATCGTTCATCGTATGGGCGCATCACATGTTTACGGTCGGTATGCCATTGGCAGGTCAACTGTTCTTTATGTACAGCACCATGCTGATTGCGGTGCCGACTGGCGTGAAGGTATTCAACTGGATCTCCACCATGTGGCGTGGATCGATGACCTTTGAAACCCCGATGTTGTTTGCCATCGCCTTCGTCGTGCTCTTCACGATGGGCGGATTCTCAGGCTTGATGTTGGCCATTACGCCGGTGGATTATCAGTATCACGACACGTACTTTGTGGTTGCTCACTTCCATTACGTACTGGTTCCCGGGGCGTTGTTCTCAATCATCGCAGCGGTCTACTTCTGGTTCCCTAAGTGGACCGGCAAGATGTACGACGAGACCCTGGGTAAAATCCATTTCTGGCTGTCCTTTGTCGGCGTTAACGTAACGTTCTTCCCCCAGCACTTTTCAGGCCTCGCGGGTATGCCACGTCGTATTCCTGACTATCCTTTGCAGTTTGCTGACTTCAACATGATTTCAAGCGTTGGCGCTTTCATCTTTGGTCTGTCCCAGGTGTTCTTCCTGTACGTGATCATCAAGTCGATTCGCTCTGGTCAGCCAGCAGCCGATCGCTCTTGGGAAGGGGCGAAAGGCTTGGAATGGACATTGCCTTCTCCTGCGCCTTACCACTCATTCACTCACCCGCCGGTGGTGAAAGATGAAGAGGTGCTCGGTTAAAGCCGAAGAACCATGACGGAACAAACTCAACAAGCGGAAATCAAAAGGACAGTGAAAAAGCTGTCCTTGATTGTGCTAGGCATGTGCGGCTTCGCGTTTGCGCTGGTCCCGCTGTATGACTTGTTCTGTGAAGTGACGGGACTGAACGGTAAGACAGGCGGCCCCTACGTTTTTGATGAAGCCAGTGCTGAGCCTGATCGGTCTAGGTTAGTCAAAGTCAATTTTTTGACGAATACGAACGAAGGAATGCCATGGGAGTTTTGGTCTGGTCAGGGTGCGGTGAGGGTCCACCCCGGGCAAGCGAAAACCGTCAGGTTTTACGTAAAAAACACGACGAATAAACCCATGGTCGCCCAAGCGATACCATCGCTTGTGCCAGTTTCTGCCACCGAGTTTTTTCACAAGACAGAATGCTTTTGCTTTGAACAGCAACTGTTGCAGCCTGGCGAAGAAGTGGAAATGCCGATGCGTTTTATAGTGGGCAGAGAATTGCCGAAAAACGTTGGCTCAATCAATTTGAGCTACGCGCTTTTTGACATTACTGACCGCGTGGATATCTCGGCCGTCCAAGGGAGTGGCCTACAAGATCAACTGCCGGCGGCCGGCGGTTAATAACAGTTCTTTAGTGGAGGAATCTCATGGCTAATTCGGCAGAAGTCGACAAGTCGATTTATTACGTACCAGACTCTGGATGGTACCCGGTGTTTTTGGCCTTTGGGCTGATGCTCACGGTTACCGGCCTTGCGGGTTGGCTGAACGACGTCAGTGCAGGTGGCACAGGGGACGCAACGCAATCAACGGTTGGATTCGTGATCGTGGCCTTGGTGCTTTACAGTTGGTTCGCGAAGGTTGTGGAAGAAAATACGGCTGGCCTCAACAACGAATCGCTCAAGCGCAGCTACGTTTGGGGTATGGGTTGGTTCATCTTCTCCGAAGTCATGTTCTTCGCCGCATTTTTCGGCGCGTTGTTTTACGTCCGATCCTTTGTCGTACCTTGGTTGGGCGGAGAAGGGGATAAGGGCATCACGAATTACCTGTGGCCAGCGTTTGAATCGGCATGGCCTGTCGTGCAAAACCCCAACCCGGACTTGTTTGTGAATCCGATTCAGAGCATGGAGGCTCCGGGGGTCACCGACGTCAGTGCATGGAGCGCCTATCTGCCGTTCTATAACACCGTGATTCTATTGACCTCGAGCGTCACCGTGCATTTTGCTCACGACGCGATTAAAGCGCAAAATCGCAACAAGCTGATTGGGTGGTTGGCCCTGACGGTTCTGCTCGGCGCGATCTTCTTGGTGCTTCAGGTGGCTGAGTACGTGCACGCCTATAACGATCTAGGGCTGACGTTGGGTAGCGGAATCTACGGTTCAACATTCTTCATTTTGACGGGCTTTCACGGATTCCACGTGACCCTGGGCACGTTCATGCTGCTGATCCAGCTGTTCCGAGCCATGAAGGGGCATTTCTCAGAGAACGACTGCTTTGGGTTTGAAGCGTCCAGTTGGTACTGGCACTTTGTTGACGTGGTGTGGGTTGGCTTATTTATCTTTGTCTATGTTGTTTAGACAGGGTTAGGCGCCCTCAGGGCGAAATCAAAAAGGGGCTTCCGCCCCTTTTTTTTGCTCTGACGTCAGTCCGCGTCGGTGGCCTGGGGAACAACTTGTGTCGCACCATGCCATGGCGCATTCAGGCCCATTCTCAGCTCACCGGTGTAGAATCCGTACCCGATGGCCAAAACCAATAAGGTGGCAAAGGTGATTCTTACCCCCAAAGCGTACCAAAGCCGGCGGCTGTCCGGTTTGCCCGTATCTTTAAACAAAAACACCAAGCCACTCATCAAGCTGAGAATGACGCAGATCAGTAATAGGACAATGATGATTTTGAGCAAGGGGCTCTACTCCAATTCTGTTCGCAGTCAGTATATCAGCGCCCTGTGATCATCAAGTGAGAATGAAGTTCACCCCAGGTTGGCGAATGACCGGTTTTTTTCTGGTGATGATGCCGTTGCTGATCGCCTTGGGTAACTGGCAGCTTCAGCGCGGCGAATACAAGCGAGAGCTGGAGAACCAGTATCTGGCCAAACTGACCGAGCTACCTAAGATACCAACTCCGGAGGCGCTGTCTCAGCCCTTTCAAGCTTTGCGCCTAGCGGGCCGATACCACCCCGAGATGTTTATGGTGGATAATCAGGTCTCAGAAGGTGAAGCCGGTTATTGGGTTTATCAGATCTTCGAAGACGACAGGGTCGGGCGCGTTTTGATAAACCGCGGGTTCGTCGCATCCAACGATCGGCAGCACTTACCCGATGTCGCCACGCCGAGTGGAGCGCTTCGACTGACTGCCACGGTTTGGCCACAGCTTGGCTTGATTCCGACCTGGGGTTCGCAAGAATGGACGAACGACTGGCCTAAGCGTATTCAAAGAGCCAACGTTGTGCGAATGTCTGCCGAATCGGATGCTTGGCCAGCGGAGTTGCGCTTAGAACCCGGTCAACCCAGCGTGCTTCAGCCAGCGCCCTTTGCCTCCCGCCTGTCGGATGACAAGCATCGAGGGTATGCGGCCACTTGGTTTGGGCTGACGGTGGTCTTGTTGTTGGGTTACCTGTACCTCGGCTTCGCTAACTCGGAAAAGCGCACCAGACCGACAGAAAACCGGTAAAATTTGCCCTCGGATGTCATGGCTTTCGATGGCACCGAAAGCCTCCACTAGGTATTGAGTCCACTATGCAAACAGAGTCTGATAAACCATCTCCAACTACCGGCCGCCGACAATTAACCATTATTTTGGTCATGGCGTTGTTCTCCCTCGGAGGCTCATACGCACTGTTTTTTTCTGCTAAGAGCGGTACCAGCTGGGGCACGACCAACAACGGCGCCTTTGTTCAACCAGCCACCACTGTCGCGGACCTTGGCTGGGCCACACCGGAGCAAACGCCCTTACCGACATCTGGCCAATGGTGGCTTTGGACAGTAGCTGACCAATGCGATGCCGCATGTGTTACGGCATTGCAGAAGCTCAGAGCCGCCCACATATTGCTCAACAGAGAAGCAAAACGCGTCCGACGCGGTGTGACGACATCACCAGCGTTTGTCGTGCCGGAGGATCAGCCAGATCTGCAGCGCATCGAGACTCCTAACGGAGACATGGATGAGGGCATCTACATTGTTGATCCTAACGGTAACCTCGTTTTCTTTTACCCTTTGGATATCAATCCAAAACTGCTGTTAGCGGATCTCAAAAAGCTACTAAAGGTTTCACAAATTGGTTAATGCACGAATCAGAAAGCTCGCCGGCTTTGGCGTCATTTTCGCTCTATTGGTTGTCTCTGTCGGAGCGTACACGCGTCTTGCGGACGCTGGATTAGGCTGCCCCGATTGGCCGGGTTGCTACGGATTTTTGACCGTACCCGACGAGGCTACCGAAATTTCCACTGCCGAAGCACGTTATCCCGAAGCCCCTGTCGAGTTCGCGAAGGCATGGTGGGAGATGGGCCACCGGTACATTGCTGGCGCGCTGTTGCTGTTGGTCGCCAGCATTTTGTTCATGGCATATCGGGCTCGCGAGGAAGAAGACACGCCTCTCAAACTCGCCGCGGTGTTGATGTTTGTCATCCTGTGGCAGGCGGCATTTGGTGCCTGGACGGTAACCCTCAAGCTCTGGCCCCAGGTGGTAACCGGGCATTTGATTGGCGGCTTTACGACCCTGAGTTTGATGTGGCTTTTGTTTCTCAGACAAGGTGGATTGTCGGACATGGTGTCTGCGCTCCCGCGGCCAAATTGGCTGGCGAAGATTGCCTTCGTTGCCGTCGTTGTGCAGATCATCTTGGGCGGCTGGGTTTCCTCGAACTATGCCGCTCTGGCCTGCTACGATTTCCCGAGCTGTGATGGCACGTATACACCGAACATTGATCTGCAACAGGGATTCAATATTTTTCAGAGTGTCGGACCCAATTACCTCGGAGGGTTGATGACTAACGAAGCACGAATGGCGATCCACTGGGTGCATCGTATCGGTGCGATTGTCGTTCTGCTGGTCGTGGGCGGTCTGGTTATTCAAACCGTTAAGCAGGCGGCGGTTATAGGCTATGTGTTGCTCGCGGTACTGGTGACGCAAATCACGTTGGGTATTCTCAACGTGGTATGGGTGTTACCGCTGCTAAACGCGACAGCACACAATACTGTCGGCGCACTGTTGCTGCTGGTGCTGGTTACGATAAACTTCGCGCCCCGACTGCGTATCGTGCAGTCCTAAGGCTGAGTGCAATCGCAATATGAGTGAAGTAGCCCTGAGTGCCACTTGGCGTGACTACCTAGAAATGTGCAAACCCCGTGTGGTGGTTCTAATGCTGCTTTGCGCCATAGTGGGTATGTATCTAGCGACCCCTGGCTTTGTGCCTGTCGACATTCTTATGTTCGGCAGTGTCGGAATCACCTTGGTTGCAGGCTCTGCTGCCGTGGTGAACCACATTGCAGACCAGCATATAGACGCCCAAATGGCGCGAACAGAAAAACGCCCCGTTGCGACAGGCCGTGTCAGCAATCAACAAGCCATGGTGTTTGCGGCAGCGACGGGACTTATCGGTATCGCAGTACTTTGGTTTTTGGTGAATCCCCTGACAGCCTGGTTAAACCTTGCTTCGTGGGTGGGTTACGGATTGGTGTACACGCTCTATCTTAAGCGTGCCACCCCACAGAACATTGTGATCGGCGGCCTGTTTGGTGCAGCCCCACCGCTGTTCGGTTGGACTGCGGTAACGAACAGTGTTGATCCGGGCGGCTTGCTGTTGGTTCTGATCATCTTCGCTTGGACGCCTCCGCACTTTTGGGCCTTGGCCTTAGAGCGCAAGGAAGAGTATGCGGACGTCGGAATGCCCATGCTGCCGGTAACTCATGGAGAGGCCTATACCCGTTTGCACATTTTGCTTTATACGATTTTGCTTGTGATCGCGTCGGTACTGCCCTTCGTGATTACGATGTCAGGCCCGCTGTATCTTGCTGGTGCTCTTGCCCTAGGAGCCGGCTTTCTATATTGGGCAATTGTGCTCATGCGCAACAACAATCCTAAAGCCCCAATGGAGACGTTTCGTTACTCCATTATCTATCTTGGCGCGCTGTTTCTGCTGATGCTCGTCGATCATTACGTTTACCTAGGTGTTGGCGTGATGGCTCCCATTCAAATGACACCGTTGTCGGCCTAGCCCATGAGTACAATTAAAAGCACCGTTCTCCTTTGTTTTGCTTTTATCTCAATCGTGCTGGTGATGTTCGTGATCAGCGTCATTCGGGTGCCTCAGTTGTCTGTGGCAGAAATGCGCAGTAAGGGCGTCTTCATTTTACCTCGACCGAGAGATATCGCTGAGTTTGAACTGCGTGATCATACCGGCGCGGCGTTTGATCGAACCTCTTTGGAAGGTCGATGGAGCTTCGTTTTTTTTGGCTTTGTCAGTTGCCCCGATGTTTGTCCTACCAGTATGGCGGTATTGGGTACCGTTGATCGGCAGCTTCAATCCGGGGATTCAGAGCTGGCGGGTCAATTCCAAGGGATTCTGGTATCGGTCGATCCTGACCGCGACAGTCTGGAAACATTGGGGGCCTACGCCACCGCGTTTTCGCCTCGGTTTCTTGGCGTAACTGGCTCGCGTGAGGATCTTGTTGAACTGACAACGCAGGTCAATGTGGCCTTTGCCAAGGTGCCGCTGGCCGAGGCGCTAACGCAAGAGGCGCCAAGTCCAGAGGCCCTTGCAGACGCGTATACGGTAGATCACACGGGAAATATTGTGATCATCAACCCGCGAGGCCACTACCACGGTTTCATCAAGTTGCCTCACGACCCAGAGACCATTAGGCTGACCTTTCAAACTCTGGCCTCGCAGTTCTAGAAGTTAGCCGTTGACGGGGTATCGCATAAGCCGCTCTGAGGCTTCTCTTATAGGGCAATTATGATTTCTGGCATAAAACCCCATCAAAGCGAACAGCGGTCAGAAAAGATTGGCGTACCGCCGGGTGAAGGAGCGTTGGGTATTGCCGATTTCCTACGCATTCGTCAGCGCAGCGCGGCACTCTGCGCCCCCCTCGAAATTGAAGACTATGGCGTCCAGCCTATGGCCGATGCCAGCCCGCCAAAGTGGCACTTGGCGCATACGACATGGTTCTTTGAAACGTTTTTGATTAAACCCAATCGACCCGCTGTTAAATCGTTTCATCCGGCATTCGAGCACCTTTTTAACTCGTACTACAACGGCGTTGGGCAACCGTTTCCACGAGACAAGCGCGGGAACTTGTCGCGTCCGACCGTCGCAGAGATCATGACCTACCGTTCCTATGTCGACGAGGTGGTCAGTGACTTGCTGGCTGCGGACAATCCGCCGGCGTTGCAACGGTCTCTGCTGGATACGATGACATTAGGCCTGCACCACGAACAGCAGCATCAAGAATTACTTCTTACCGACATCAAATTCAATTTCGGTCACAACCCGTTGTATCCAGCCTTGATTGAAAGTTCAGAGGTTGACGGCGCCGCACAGCGGACCCTGAGCCCAATGCGCAAACAGATCGAATCGTCTGAGGCGCGTCTTAAGCGGGATTTCACGGTATTTGAACCGGGTCTGGTCGACATCGGCGCGCAGCAGGGCTTTTGTTTTGACAACGAGTTGCCGCGTCACTCGGTGTATTTGGCTCCGTTCGCCCTGGCTAAACGCCTTGTGACCAATGAAGCGTATCAGGCCTTTATCCATGACGATGGTTACAGCCGTCCGGAGCTCTGGCTTTCGGAGGCTTGGGCCGAGCTGCAGCAACATGCTCGACGGCACCCACTGTACTGGCGATTACAAGACGGTCAATGGTTTGAGTATCGGTTGGACGGATACCATCCGCTGGTAGCGAATGCTCCGGTTGTCCATGTCAGCGGGTACGAAGCTGCGGCGTTTGCGGCCTGGTCCAACGCCCGATTGCCCACCGAGTTTGAATGGGAATATGTGGCTTCTAAGGAATCCAGTACCTCTGGCAATTTCGCCGACAGCGGCCATCTGCACCCTCAGGCACAGCGCCAGGATCACAGCCAAATGTTTGGCGATGTCTGGGAATGGACCAGCAGCAGTTACGGGCCTTATCCAGGCTACGAACCGCTGCCGGGTGTGCTTGGCGAATACAATGGAAAATTTATGAGTAGTCAGTGGGTGCTGCGCGGAGGTTCATGCGCCACGCCTCAAGAACATATTCGACGCAGCTATCGTAACTTCTTCTATCCGAAGGATGCGTGGCAGTTCAGTGGTATTCGGTTGGCGCATAATCTATGAATACTCGCCGCCAACTGGAGTTACTGGATCTGCATCCAGAGATCGAAAACGTGACGCGAGAGGTCTGTGAAGGACTGCAAAAACAGCAGAAATCTTTGTCGCCCAAGTACTTTTATGACGAGCGCGGATCGGAGCTGTTCGAGGCGATTACCCAATTGGACGAATATTATCCGACGCGAACAGAGCTCGCGCTTTTTGACGCCCATTTGCCTGATATTGCGGACTTAATCGGGGCAGGGAGTTGCGTCATTGAGTACGGCAGTGGCTCTTCTCTGAAAATTCGGAAGTTGCTTGAAGCCCTGTCGCCCCTGGCCTACGTACCTGTGGATATCTCCCGGGATTATTTGCTCAGCAACGCGATGGCGTTGGCGCAGGACTTCCCACAGCTTACGGTCCTGCCGGTTTGTGCCGACTTTTCTCAGTCCATCGCCTTGCCGGAACAGGTAGGCGGCCTTAATCCAATCGGGTTTTTCCCCGGTTCCAGCATCGGTAACTTTGAGCCAGCCCAAGCCAAACAATTTCTTGGTCGAGTGGCCAACACTCTGGGCAGCGGGGGTTATTTTTTGATTGGTGTGGATTGCAAGAAAGATCCAGCAGTTTTAGAGCGAGCCTACAATGACGAAGACGGCATCACCGCCGCGTTTAACTTGAATGCCCTTTCTCACCTGAATCATTTGCTGGGAGCGGAATTCCAGCTGGATGCGTTTGAACACGAGGCGCACTACAACCAAGAGGCTGGATGCATCCAGATGTTTCTCCGCAGCACAGCGCGACAGCAGGTGAGCATCGGGGATTCCATATTCGCCTTTGACGACGGGGAGCGTCTGCATACGGAAAATTCATATAAGTACTCGCCGGACGAATTGATTCGACTGGCTGAAGACTCAGGGTTTGGCTGTGAGCATCTGTGGCAAGACGCCGATGAATACTTTGGTTTGTATTTGCTTAAGGCGCTCTAGCTCTCGGTCAGTCGAATTCCCAAAGAACCCAGCTGGCCACCAAGGCGTCTACGCGCTGTAAGTCACCATCCCCCTGAGTCGGATCGCGTGGCACCAAGTAGTAGGGTTTTCCAACATTCGGCACAACTCGGATCATGCGAAGCTGACCGTTTTGCCTAAACTCGTAAATCATTTTGTTGTCTTCAGCGATGATCACAACATCTGGGCCCTGTTGTGCGCGAACAGACGGTGCCAAAAACGCGGTGATGATGAGCGACAAACAAAACCACAGGCGCGCTGGACGCAGAGCGACTGTTTCTAGCGATAAGGGGGGAAGTAGGGCCATAATCAACACCGAATCTATTGCCTAATTTTGGAGCATACCGTGGCAGATAATTTAACGCCGAAGTCCACAGAACTCCACGGTCCAGTCGTGCTGGTAGATGGTTCTTCCTATCTGTTTCGCGCTTTTTACGCGCTGCCCGATTTGCGCAGCACCAGCGGTCATCCAACGGGTGCCATTCGCGGCGTCATCAGCATGCTTCGGCGCTTGGCAAAAGACTACCCAAACAGTCCGCTGGCGGTGGTTTTTGATGCCCCCGGTAAAACATTCCGTGACGATATGTTTGAGGAATACAAAGCCAACCGGAGTGCCATGCCAGAGGATTTGCGTGAACAAATCGCACCAATCCACGACATGATCAAAGCCATGGGGCTCCCCTTGATCAGCGTATCCGGGGTAGAGGCCGACGACGTTATTGGCACCTATGCCGCTCAAGCGACCGCCTTACAGCGAGAAACGGTTATTTCCACAGGTGACAAAGACATGGCTCAGCTTGTGACGCCCTTTGTCACGCTGGTTAACACCATGACGGAAACCACCATGGATACCGATGGCGTCAAAGAAAAATTTGGCGTTGGTCCCGAGCGGATCATCGATTATCTGGCCCTGATGGGTGACACCGTGGATAACATTCCTGGTGTGCCAAAGGTGGGTCCGAAAACCGCCGCCAAGTGGCTTAATGAGTTTGGCTCTCTGGATGAGCTGATGACCCGAGCTGATGAGGTAAAAGGGAAAGTTGGCGAGAACCTTCGCAACAGCCTGGAACAGCTGCCGCTGTCACGAGCACTGACCACGATCAAATGTGATGTGGCGTTGGATTTGACCTTTGCAGATCTGGTGCCAACCGAGCCTGACACAGCGGAGTTGAGTAAGTTTTACAAAGAATTTGAATTCAAATCTTGGCTGCAGGAGTTGGACTCGTCCGACGCTGCTGGTGCAATCGAGGCAGCTGATAACGAAGCGTCAGCCCAGCCGGCGGTCGAAACCGACTACGATTTGATTTTAGATCAAGATCACTTGCAGCGATGGATCACCTTGCTCGAAGGTCAGGATTTGATTGCCGTGGATACAGAAACCACGAGCATCAAGTACATGGAGGCGGAGTTGGTTGGCTTGTCGTTTGCGATCAGCCCGGGCCGAGCGGCCTATTTACCCGTGGCCCACGATTATCCCGCCGCCCCAGATCAGGTGAGCTTGGAGCAGGCCTTGCAGGCTCTTAAGCCGGTGTTGGAAAACCCGGCGATCGCCAAGGTCGGACAGAATCTCAAGTACGACATGAGCGTGCTAGCTCGTTATGGCGTTGCAATAGAGGGTCCAATTCACGACACCATGCTGCAGTCCTATGTGCTGAACAGTGTCGCTACCCGTCACAACATGGACGCCTTGGCGGCCTACTATCTGGACAGAAAAACAATTCACTTTGAAGACGTTGCCGGCAAAGGGGTTAAGCAATTGACCTTCAATCAGGTACCGCTGGAAACCGCAGGCGACTACGCTGCGGAAGATGCTGATGTCACCCTACAGCTGCATCACTGTTTGTACCCCCAACTACAGGCCCAGCCGAGCTTGCTCTCGGTATATAACGACATCGATATGCCGCTGGTGCGGCTACTGTCACAAGTCGAGCGTCAGGGCACCTTGGTTGACGGGCGTATGCTCAAACAACACGGTGCGGAACTGGCAGACCGGCTGAACGAGCTAACCCAAGAAGTTTGGGCGTTGGCAGGAGAAAACTTCAACCTCGACAGCCCCAAACAACTGCAAAGTATTTTGTACGACAAGATGGACTTGCCGGTGCTGAAAAAAACGCCGGGTGGGCAACCATCAACGGCTGAACCCGTACTGGTGGATTTGGCGCAAGACTACGAACTGCCACAACTGATTTTGACGTATCGCGGTTTGGCCAAGCTCAAATCAACCTATGCCGACAAGCTGCCCTTGGACATACACCCAGAAACCGGTCGCATTCATACTTCCTATCATCAGGCGGTTGCTGCTACCGGGCGGTTGTCGTCATCGGATCCGAATCTGCAAAACATACCCATACGCAACGCCGAGGGTCGTCGGATACGCCAGGCCTTTGTTGCCCCGGTGAATCATGTGGTGTTGGCCGCTGACTATTCGCAAATTGAGCTGCGAATCATGGCGCATTTGTCGGGCGATCCTGGACTCACCCAAGCCTTTGCTGAAAATCAGGATATCCACCGAGCAACGGCTGCTGAAGTGTTTGGGCTTGCTCCCGAGGACGTCGCCGATGAACAGCGACGCAGTGCAAAAGCGATTAACTTTGGTTTGATCTACGGTATGTCAGCCTTTGGACTCGCCAAACAGTTGAACATCTCTCGGGGCCTCGCGGCAGACTACATTGAGCGCTACTTCGACCGTTATCCTGGGGTCTTGCGATATATGGAAGAAACCAAGGCCCTGGCTGCTGAACAAGGGTTTGTCGAAACAGCCTTCGGTCGCCGTTTGTATTTGCCTGAGATTAACGCCAAGGCTGTTCCCAGACGGCAGGCCGCAGAGCGCACCGCGATCAATGCGCCGATGCAGGGTACTGCTGCGGATATCATCAAACTGGCCATGATTGCGGTGCAAGATTGGTTGCCAGACAGTGAGTTGGATGCGCGCATGATCATGCAGGTGCATGATGAGCTTGTATTTGAAGTGGCGGAAGCGGATGCGCAGGCGCTGAATGACGGAGTGGTGCAGCGTATGGCCGGTGCTGCAGAGCTAAACGTCCCCTTGGTGGTGGACACTGGCGTCGGCGAAAACTGGGATCAGGCTCACTAAGGCTGACGGCATTGCGCTCAGATGGGTTCAGCTTCCTCAGCGTCGTCGGTATCAATGGGTAAGGCCAGCCAGTCCAAGAGTGTGGCAATCAGCTCGGGTTTGCCTGTGCCGCGTGAGGCCGAGAAAGTTTGAAAGGAGGCTGTCGGGTGCTCCTGATACAGGTTTCGCATCTTGTTGAGCTCTTGTTTTTGCGCGCCACTGCCCAGCTTGTCGGCCTTGTTAAGCAAAATGCGGATGGGCAGCTCGCTGGCGCTCGCCCAGTCCAGCATTTGTTTGTCAAAAGCTTGGTTGGGGTGGCGGATATCCATGACTAACACGATGCCGACCAAGGCATCGCGATAAGAAAGGTAATGATTGACGGCACTTTGCCAATTTTTCTGGGCCTCCTTGCCTGCTTTTGCGTAGCCGTAGCCCGGTAGATCCACCATCCTGCCGCCAGTGCGCACATCGAAAAAATTCATAAGCTGCGTGCGACCGGGGGTTTTGCTTACCTTGGCCGTGCGGCGGTTGCCTGTGAGTTGATTCAGCACGGAGGATTTGCCCGCATTGGAACGACCGGCAAAGGCTACCTCGGCGCCACCATTGGGGGGGCACCGCTTGAGATCCGGAGCGCTGGTTAAAAAGGTTGCTTCCAAGCGCTCAGGCAAAGACACATTCTCGGTCATCTTGTATATAATCTCGCAGCTTCGTGAGCGCCGGTATGCGCAATGGCCCCACACTTTGTTAAAGAGTGTGCTTGGGTTTCAAGCTGAAGTGTATCACCGCTGGCGAACGATCCTTTCAGAATACGCGACACGTGTTCTGTAACGATGTTAACGAATGGATACGCCAGCCTGTGTTTCGCCGAAGCCGACGAAGAGCAGAGTCAAGGTTCGTGACGGTTACCTTGGCCAGAGGTTTTTTTCAATGTTCACCTGGGCGGCGTAAATCGTTGCGCGGCGCAGAGTGGGCACAAGTGAATTAGGGAAAACGTAAATGAGTGTTCGCATAACTGCTGCAAAACTAATGGTTCTTTCTGGGCTCATGGCTGCGCTCGGTGTCAGTGCATCGCCGGCCCTAGCGGCTGGAGACGCGCAAGCTGGCCAAGCGCAAGCCATGGTGTGTGCGTCTTGTCACGGGCAGGATGGCGCGACGGCGATTGATCCGTCTTATCCGCAATTGGCGGGTCAGAATGAGCGCTATCTGGCCAGACAGTTGAAGATGTTCCAGTCCGGTGAGCGCGATGTGGCGCTGATGACCGCTCAGCTGATTGGTAAAAGCGAACAAGATTTGGACGATCTGGCCGCTTATTACGCCAGTCTTCCCAGCAAAGTCGCTGAAGCGACCGGTAGTGATGCGGATATTGAATTAGCCAAGCGTATCTACAAGGGTGGTATTGCCAAGAAAGGCGTAGCAGCGTGCAGCTCTTGCCATGGCCCGGACGGTGCGGGCAATGCTCAAGCGGGCTTCCCTCGCATTGGCGGTCAGTCTGCGCAGTATACAGCGGCTCAGTTAACCGCTTATCGAGAGGGCGAGCGTCGGTCCGATGAAGCCTACGGCGCTATGATGCGTGGTGTTTCCAAAGGATTATCAGACCGTGAAATAGTCGTATTGTCCGATTACATCAGCGGCTTAAACTAAGCCGATTGAGGCAAGGGGTTCGTCAGATGCAGGTTCAAACCATGGTTAAAACGTCGGTATTTAAAGCTGCGATCTGGATTGCCGCTGCGCTGTCGCTCGCCTTGGTTCAGGCCAGAGACGTTAATGCGGCAGATGCCCCGATGGCATTTGTGGAAGGCACGCATTACGAGCGAATCGATGTACCGGTTGAAACGGGGCTTGAAAGCGAATCGCCGTCTCAGGTTGAGGTGGTCGAGGTGTTTTCCTACATGTGCATTCATTGCTATAGCTTTGATCCGCTGTTGCAGGGCTGGGAAGCAAACATGCCGGAACAGGCGGTGTTTAATCGAGTGCCTGCGGTGTTTTCAGATGATTGGGCGCTGATGGCTCGTGCTTTTTACACGGCGGAAATTTTAGGTATTTCGGAACAAATGCACGAACCATTGTTCGACGCGATTCACGTCAAACCGAAGAACCTGCGCGATGAAGATGAGATGGCCTCGCTGTTCAGTGAGGCTGGTGGCGTTTCTGAGCAAGAGTTTACAAAGGCCTATGACTCCTTTTTTGTACGCAGTCGCGTGATGCAGGCTCAGGCGAAGAGCCGTGCCTACGGTATCACCGGTGTGCCCACGATGATCGTGAACGGGAAATATCGAGTCGACGGACGCATGGCCGGTTCGAATCAAGGCATGCTCGACGTGGTCGACTTTCTGGTCGAGCAAGAGCGTCGCAGTAACTGATCAGCAGTGGCATAGTCGACTACCATTCCGGACGCTGGCGCTGTTTCTTGGTGCTAGCATGCTTTTTTTTCTTCTCGACGCGCCGACGTTTCGCAGCAAAGGTTGGTTGGGTAGCAATTCGTGCCTTTGGTCGTTTTCTGGCTTCTGCAATCATCTCTTCAACACGGGCAATAGCGGCCTGACGATTCTTCAGTTGGGAGCGGTGCGTGGTTGCCTGAATAACCAGCACACCCTCTTTGTTGATTCGATTGGCTTGCCCTTGTCGCAAACGCCGTTCGGCACCGATTTCCAACCCCAACAAACTCACTTCCACACGAAGTTCCACTGCGGTCGAGGCTTTGTTGACATGCTGCCCTCCTGGTCCGGAGCTATGCACGAAGCGGAACTCGCAAGCATCAGGGGGCAACAAATTGGGGGAGGATGGGCTCATGATGAATCTCAGTAACGTCTGGGCTACTCCTCGTCGCTGATTGCTTGTTGCAAGGCAGCTAGCGGATCAGGTGCGTTGCCAGCCTTCTCTAACTCAAGTTTGGACTCGGCCGCAGCGATAAAGCTGGCCAGGTCCCGACTCAGCCCGGGTTTGTCCACAAAGGGATGGGCTTGCCCGGCTTGACGCTGGGCCAACAGATCCCGGCGGTCAAACACACGGCCCATGGATTGATGGTTGGGCAGACTGACCGAGAAGCTATCCTGCATGGATTGCAGTCTTCGATAGCTGTCGAGATAGGTTTCTGTTCGTTCAATCCCGGAAAAATTTAGCCCGACGCCGCCAAGGGTCAGAATCGAGTGCGTATCGTCTCCGTCCTTGCCCGTATACCCAAGGCTCAGTACGCCTTCTGTATGTCCTGGCGTTTTGTACAAGGTAATGGTGTTGTCACCCAGGCTAATGGTGTCGCCGTCCTCGGCAACCATATCGACTCGCGGTGTTGGCATATAAAAGGCGGCCAATTCTGGTTTCGCTTGAGCCACTTGCCAATCCTCGGCAGTCATTACCACGCGGCTGCCATAGACCTTTTGGAACAGTGCGGACCCGCCGGCATGATCAAAATGACCGTGGGTGTTGATTAGATATTTTACGTCAGCAGGATCAAAACCCAGTTCACGAATGTTGTTGAGCAACACGGGAAGCCAGCTCCCATAGAGAGAGTCGATCAGAATCAAACCGTCGCCTGTCTCAATGAGATAGGCGGCAACCCAGTCAATACCGACGTAGTAGACGTTGTCAAAGATTTGAAAAGGTTCCACGTACTGGCTTCTCCGGTCTTCCCAAGACGCCCACATCGCCTCTACGGCGGGCGGCATGGCCGCCCCTGAAAATGATTCGATATCGCACGGTGCGCAGGTCACATTTTCTACCGTTTCGAAATTGGTCAATGCGGCAACCCAATCGCGAATGGCCACGCCATTGGATGCAAGCGTATAAAACTCGGGTCTTCCTAATATGGTGTGGGAGTCGCCTCCAGCGATGTAACTGCTGAAATTACCGACCTCTCGCCGGATGTCGGCGTGGTTGGCTTCGATCGCTTGCTGCAGTGCCACGTCTTTTTGGCCAGACATGCTCAAAAACCGCTTTTGCACTGCATCTTCTGCGGCATCGTACTCGGCAAAGGTAATATCTGGGTGCGCTTGCGCTGCCGCGATGTATAGGGATTCGTAAGTCATCGTTTCGGGACGCAGATTCGCAAATCCCTGCTCCTGTGTGATGAAGTCAAACGTTCCCCATTGTTCGTCTGGTCGAGAGTCGTTGTTGGTTCGCCGGTAGCCGCCGGCACCATCGCCGAGTTGCGCGATTCTCGCATTCACATAATGATCGGCGATTAACGCGGTATACAGTGGCGAAGGGATTGCGCCTGCGGATGAGCCCGTAACGAAAATACTTTGCGGTGACGGAACGTGTTCATAAGTCCACTGCAGCACCGCCTCAACGTTGGCTCGGCCTTGATGGCGTATCACTAAATCGGTTTGGCCTTCCTCAACCGGCGGATAGACCGTATCGCTGGCACCCATGTGTACATCTGCGGTGCAGTAGGGCGCAAACACAGTGGTGTGATCTTTGAACGGATTGTCCGGGTTATCCAGGTTGAAAATTCCGAAATTGGCCCTGTCGATGTTTCCTACCTGAATACTGTAGCTTGGGCTCATTTGCGGATCACAATTTTGTCGAAACCAGCAGGCACCTCCACCTTGGAAGTACACGAGTAACTTGTTCGGGTCGCCTTGGCGGACAAAGAACGAATAGGGTGATCCGTCGGAGCATGCGGTGTTGGCTGCCGGCGAAATTTTTTGCCAATCCGTTGGTGTCGCGCTGGCTTCGGTGGGAGTTCCCGTGCTTTGGGGCGCATCAGAGGCAGGCGTTGTGCTCTCTGGCTGGCAGGCACTGAATACGAAGATGGCTAGCAAGGTGGCAAATCGTCGCCTGAAAGTTGGGTATTGCATAGGTTCCTCAGTCGTTAAACAGTAGAATGCAACGTAAAGTAGCGGGCAAAGCGGCGCGATAGCAAGCCTATGCCCAAAATGGCAACCGGCGCGAATGCCAATGCAAGGAAACGAGTACTGACGATGAGCATCTTGGAACGCGACGAAGTCGTGAGCAAATTACAGGCTTGGCAGAATCAGGCCATGGACAGCGAGGTT
>MDSV01045167.1_pt1 | contig 18804 bp, 8 predicted proteins | sample 810851 | NCBI WGS metagenome assembly MDSV01 (sample SAMN05326640, study PRJNA326480) | marine metagenome | isolation source: seawater | place: Atlantic Ocean: North East | collected 2012 | reverse complement strand
TAACCCATTAACCCAGATGTTCTGATTAAAAAATCCACCCACAAATTCAAAACTTGCCCATAAATCAAATCCAGGGGTCGGTTTTTCTTCTTCTCCCAAGTGAAATTTTCCGATATATCCAGTTTTGTACCCTAATTCTTTCAGTCGTTTCGGGAACATGGTTTGGGTTTGGAGAAATGAGTTATTGTCCCAAACAATATCGGGTGCAGAGGCCTGATGCATGTATTTTCCGGTGAGAAATGATGCCCTTGATGGTGAACAAACACCCGCATTTACAAATGCGTTTGGAAAAGACCAACCCTCGTTAGCCAACCGGTCGAGATTGGGGGTTTGTAAAATCTCGTTTTTATGACCCATCCAGTCGTGTCGGTGGTCGTCAGAAATAACAATGACAACATTAGGCCGTTTGGTTTTTAAATTTTGAGCACTTATACTGAGTGAACAAACTAAAATTGCACAAATAAGAAATAAAAATTGTCTTGATATATTCATCATAATTTTCAATACCCCTCTAATATGGAATAGCTACAATAATATATTTATTTCTCAAAAAATCGTCCTGTACTGTCCTGTATCAAGGGAATGAATTTGAAATGCTTTTAACCTACTTTCTTGACTTAAAAGGATTGGGTGGAGGAGGTATTTATAGCTTATTAATCTATTCGACTAACTTATCAAAAGGCAAAGCAGGTAATCCTACACTACTATACAAAGTACAAACAGGATAATTGGCATACGCATAACGCAAGCGTTTTATAGTTGGCCCTTTTATCTCTATGGTATTCTTGGATTTTATTTTTCATAGTATTCACTATTTAAGCACTTCCGCTACTTCATCGAGATAGGTAGTTACTGGTATATAATCTGGTGATTCGCCCATTGTAGGGTTGAGTGTACCACCTTCTGAATGTTCGTTCCATGAATAGGCAAAAACCACCTGTGCTTTACAATTTTCTATATGGTCTGAAACAAAATCAAAGGTCTTTTGAACCCTGGTGGTCAATTCTCCAGGAAGCGGATGTTGATAATGCCACCAGCTTACAGATTCAGCTCTTGCCCAATTATACCATCCTGTAACCATAGGGGGTATGCATTCAATATCTGGAGAAAGAAATAAATCCCATTCAGAAATCATGGCATTTGTAGCACTTGCGTAGGTAGGACCTTGATCGCGTGGAGAAGTGGAACCTCCATAAGCCCCGGCATAATCAGAAATAGCATCAAATCCTGCAGTTACAAATTTGTCTTTCTTTAGGTATGTTCTACTAACCTCCTGCGCTACAATATATGGGTTTTCAAGTCCTGCCTCGGTGGCTCTGGTACGTATCAAATCTATAAACTGAGCAAGGGTCATACGTTCTGATGCACTTGTTTGTGCTGCAAGCATTAATTCAAATTGTAATGGCCATAGTACAGGCACTAATGGGCGATTTCCTTTTACGGTTTGCCAATGCTGTAATTTCATATATTCTATGATCTCATCCAACATTTTGTCTACTTTGGTGCGGCCATATTTAATGGCTGCATGACCATAGAGAGCAAAAACAAATTTTGTTTTGTCTGGTCGCGTATTGTTTAAATAGGCATCGAGGTTGTTGTGTAATTCCCAACCGTTGCTATACAATGTTCGGGTAGGTCCGTTAAAAATAAAAAAATCGATACCGGCTTCTGTGGCAAAATCAATTTCCTTATCCATAGCTTCTTGTAATACACTTTCACTAAAAGGGTAATTGAACCATAAAGGTCCGGCATCTGTTGCGTGATTTACCCAATCTACATCTTCGGTTCTTCGGCAATAAAACGGCGCTCTCCAATGCCATTCTTCAGGTTTTAGAAAGCCAGCCCCCCCCGGTTCGTATCCTAATTCTTGGGCCTGAGTTGCGCCTTTTCCCGAAAACATGTCCCAACGTTGTACACCGAGCAATGGGCGATCTAATAGTATAATTTCTTCTGTTTCTTCATCAATGGGTACTACATCCTCTGAATCAGAACCTGAACATCCAATCATGAAAAACAAACCTATTATTAGGATTGTTAATGAGGATCGAAGCTTTATTTGATTTGATTTAATTTTATTTATTTCTATAGTTATTTAAATCAACTATTCTGTTTGTCTGCTTATTTTTTCTTTACCAACAACACCCAATCCCGAATACTCGGTTTGTTACCAATGGTATAAGTTCCGTCTGTAATGGATACAGTTGTTTCTGCTTCTGATGTTCCCGTAATAGGATCGTACCATTGTAAAGTATAATCGGTGTTTTCTAGGTTCTTAAGAATTCCTGTTTTCTTGTTTATTTTGTTATAGAAATACACCACATATACTTCGTTATCTATACTTGCAAGAGAATAAAAAGATCCGCTATTTTTGAACCAAATGGCATCGTCAAAACGAGGGATTAAATTCCACCATTTTATCGTCTTAAAGAATTCATGCATATACCCCATTTGGTAGGCCGAATTAAATTCAACACTCTCCTGCCATTTGGTTTGTTTGTCTGCTACGCTAATGGTAATACCATTTCTTACGGAGGGGTTTTCGATATCATACGAACTGTTGTATAACCAAATATCTACGGCCCCATAACCATGTCCGAACATTCCATTTAAAAATGCGGTCCAGCCTTGCATCCGGGCTCCAAATTCATTGGTCCACAAATGATCGTAAAAACCTTCGTAGTTTACAATGGGTTTTCCTTGTCCGTTGTTCCAGAAATCTTTAGGAATATCAAAATTTAATTGACGGTTGCTTTTTGGTGGCCACTGTGGAGCAAACCAAGTATGCCCGGGCAAATCTCTAAAGGAAGATTGTGAAGCAAGACTAAATCCTGTCTGTTCCATATGGGCTGTCAAAGGGTGTTTGTAGGGATCGTATTTGTGGGTGTATTCAGCAACCAATTTCCAAGGATTTGTGTTGGCATCGTAATAGTTGTGTTGCCCTCTTTCACGATAATAATCATTATCACATTCTTGTGCTGTTGTCCAAAGTACCGGATAAGCACTATATCTGGCCACCCAATAACGACACAATTTTTCTAAATATTCGCCTTGGTAAATAGTCATATTGTGCCCTAGTTCAGACACAAAAATGAGTTGTGCATTGGCATGAACAAGTCCCTTGTCTGCAATGTATTTAAAACGTTCATCTAACTTTTCAAAGAAGAAAAGATCTCCTTCTGTAATACCATCTCTTAGGTTATAACCTGCACCTATAGGTTCTGATTGGATTACTGTAAATCCTTGTTCAACACGTTTGTCAATGATGGTTTTAAAATTAGCAAGGGTGTTTACAGGCATGTTCCAATGAGTGTCTCCCAAATAAAAAAAAGGAGTGCCGTCATCATAAGTAAAATAGCGCTGAGAAGCTGTTGTTTTTACAAAACCATGTTTGTAAATTTCTTTATTACCTTGATATTCGGCTATGCTTAGTTGCCCCGTTTGCTGGTGCATACCTGTATTACTTTCATCAGAACAAAGTGTAGTGTAAGTCCATTCTCCTGCTAAATTTGGAGAAAAGCGAACTTTCCATTTTTTTCCTCCATTCCAGAAAGTGGGTACTGTAAATTCTTCGCCACTAGCATGTTTAAAAACCACATCTAAATCTACATCATTGAATCCGTTTTGATAGGACTTGTCACTTTCAAAATCAATTTCTGTCACTCCCCATTGCATAAATGAGGTTTCTTCTGTTTCTTCAACAGTGGGTAATACATTTGAACATCCAAACATGAAAAACAAACCGATTATTAGTATCGTTAATGAGAATCGAAGCTTTATTTGACATGATTTAATTTTAATCATTTCTCCAAATTTATTTTAATAAACTTTTTTGTTTCTGTCTGCTAGCCTATTAGTATAGATAATTTCCTTCGCTTAAAGTTGATACATCTTTTGAATAATGCGTTTGTACAATTTTGTGACTCCCAACAAATTGCTCTTCTACTTCAATGTTTACAATTTACTATTCTGATAAAAATACTTCTTTAACAGCCTCTAAATAGCCCATCCCGTTGACTTCGTCTGGTTCTAAATAACTTCCTTCTCCCCATTCGTTCCATGAGTTTATGGTAATAATTCGTTCGCTTTGGGGTTTGGTCATAGTCCATTCTTTGGCCTTTGCCAGGTATTTTTTAAACAGGTAAGGCGTATTGTTTACAATGACAGGACCGAATGGGTAATCGCGTCTTGTCATCCAGTCATTGGAATTTTTGCATCGTGGGGAAGAATCCCAACCCATAGACACATTGATGTGATAGGGTATCGGTAAGTTTGAAACAGGTTTTTCCAAACCATTGTTTGCCCCTCCTGATGCTACACCATTGAAATAACCTTCAGCCGCTACGGCGTATTCAGTAGAAGGAAAACTCGGCAATTCGAAATGATGAATCCACACGTAGGAGGTGGCGCTATTGAGATTAAAGAATTGTACTGCATTGTTCAGCACTTCTCCTTTTAGTCCCCATAAGACACCATTGAGATGTAAGTCAGGAAAACCAGCTGCTTTCACCTTGGATCGGAAGCGTTCAATGGCTACCGCGGCTTTGGCATAATCGTTGTCGAATATTTGCAAGAAGGTATGAAACTCGTAAATCGAAAAATACGGTGCTCCATCAATTTTCCAGTAAGAAGGGTGTTTGAAATAAGTTTCAATGATGTAATCGGTCAGGGCTTCAAAAGTTTCCTGCTTCACTGCTCCTTTTACATTGGGTCCCAAATCATGGTTGGCCCACATAAGTGAAAATTGCAGCTTGTCATTGTTAGTGGCTTTAAGAAAGCCCTCTTCTAATGCCTTGTGTAAAAACTTATTCCCTTGCCAACTACTGGACTCACCAAAAGACGCTGCTGAACCTTCGTCGTAATAATACCAATCAAAAATAAAGGCGTCGATGCCATGATCTGCGGCAGCATCAATCTTTTGCGCCATATCCTTTGGATCGTTTTCGTTGGTATAGCCCCATGCTGGCAATTTGGGCTGCTGGTGGCCTGCAAACTGAGGTAAGGCGGATTTGATCCTAGGCCACTCTGAGGAATGTTCAGGACCGAAATTAGGGAAATAATACACCCCTACTTGTACTTTTCCTTGAAGAATTTCTATAGGAGGACCTTTCTCTTCAACTACAGTTGGTTCTATATTATCTGTCTTGGAACTTGAACGTCCACCACATGATGTTATAAAAAACATGGAAATTATGATAACGACTAATGGCGATCGAAGTCTTATTTCGTTCATTTAATTACACTTTTAGACCTTATATAATTTTCTATTCTGTTATAAATACTTCTTTTACGGCCTCTAAATAGCCCATTCCGTTCACTTCGTCTGGCTCTAAGTAACTTCCTTCGGTCCATTCGTTCCAACAATTGATATTTAAAATTCTTGGTCCATCTGGGTCGGCCAGTAATTTGTCTTTGGTGAGTTTTAGGGCTGCTTTAAAATTAGCAGGTGTATTGTTGCCGATGGAATTCATAAACGGATACCCCACAGGTTCCCATTCCGATTCAATAGAACAACGGGGTGTTGAATTCCATCCCATGGTTACGTTTGGGAAATATGGCACGCCGTGTTCTGCATTTGCTGTATCCCAATACTTCACATATTCGTCACGTACATAGTTGTAATCTGTTTGTGTTTCTGGTAATTTAACATGGTGAATCCACACATAAGAAGTACTAGAATCAAACCCTAATTTTTCTATGAGCTCATTGGTGTTTTCTGGGGGTGTTTCAACAGGTAAGATCGGACGTCCCCATACTACGATGTTCCAGTGCACTCCTTTTAGTCCTGCTTTAATTGCCTTTTCTCGTAGGCGATCCATGCCTGCTTTAGTAGCTTCTAAACTTCCAAATCCTTCTACAAACTTTTGAACGTCGTATATAGAAAAATACGCTTTGCCATCTATTTTCCAATAGTTGGGTTGTGTAAAATACTTTTCTATTAAATGGTCACAGATTTCTTCATAGCGTTCTGGAGATACTTTTCCAGGATATAATAAACGTTGTTCTTCTCCTTTTACATAGGGGTGAATGTCTACCCAATCGTGGTTGGCCCACATGAGTCCAAATTTAATTTTCTCTGTATTTTCGGCTTGTAAAAATCCTTCGTCTAAACATCTGTTTAAAAAGGGACCGTCTTCGTACATATACCAGTCGAAAATAAAACTATCAACTCCGTGATTTACGGCTGCATCAATTTTTTGCGCCATTACTTTTGGGTCTTTCTCGTCGGTATAACCCCAGGCTGGAATATTCGGTTGGTGTTCACCTGGAAAACGTGGTGTAGCGGCTTTTACTAACTCCCATTCTGCCCAACCTTCACCTTTAAACGAGGCGTTTCTAGCATCGTCCGTATGGTAATTAGGAAAGTAATAAGCGGCCACTGTTACTTTGTCTTCTTTAGCCGTCGCTGCTTTTTTTTCTTTGGAACCACAGGCAACCAACATACTGATTGCAAAAACTCCTAAAACTGATATGTGCTTCATTTCTATAATTTTAAAAAAATATAAACCAATCGACCTCAAAAATTAACTACAAAAAAAGTAAATTAGCCTAGACTCCTATTTGTTACTATACTATTATTTTTTTTACGTATTGCGATTGATTGTTACAATGTAAATTCCTTTTGTAATGCATCTGATGCTATGTTATAAATTTTATTAATTGATAAAAAAAACCTGCTCCAATTATTAGGAACAGGATTTTTAAAAAAACTAAAAAAACTAATAATCAATTTACTTTTTATTATTAATAACCTGGGTTTTCTACCAAATTGGCATTTGCCCCCGTACGCTTTAAACTGATTGGCAAGTAATAATGTCTTGAACCATCAAAATAGGGTGCTGGTGTACCATCAACATCAGGAACAATTTGAAGTTTAAATTTAGCACTCAATACGTCATAATCTCCTTCCGTATAAGAATCACCTTGTAAAACAATTTTTAAAGCACTAAATGATTTGGATAATTCGGTTTCTGCGGTTCTCCAACGACGTAGATCCCAGTATCGATTTCCTTCAAAAGCCAATTCTACTTTCCGCTCTTTACGCACGATATCTCTGTCTACAGTAGTGAACGTAGGCATTCCTGCTCTTGTTCGTAATTGGTTTATTGCCGAAGTCGCCTCGTCATCGAAACCTAATTCAATTGCTGCTTCAGCATAGTTCAATAAAACTTCACCCAAACGGAATATAATGAAATCAGTATCTGAATGGTTTCTTTCCATTACCTTACTGCGCTCTGCTTCATCCAAATATTTTAATACGCCAAATGGGTTTCTTGCTGCTCTCATTCTTGATTGCGCAAGTACACCTTTGTAAGATCCAGCATTGATGTTACCTGATGGTGTATCGATGGTTTTATGAAAGTCTAATACATCTTCACCGTTTAGCCAAGAAGTACCATGTGTATATATGGACGCTCCAAATCTAGGATCTTTATTTCCAAACAACTCATCAACAGTCCATTCATAACCTGATGCAATTTTTGACCTGTCAATAACACCTGTAGTCCCATCTATATTGTCAAAAGACTCTGCCATTTCTAGATAAACACTAGATGTTTGTCCAGCATTCCAAACATGATAACTCTTAGGCACATTAATCATATCATAAGTATGCCCTTTTCCAGATAAACCATCAAATATCTCTGAAAAAATAACTTCGCTATTTCCTTCATCTAAAAACAGATTTCTAAAGTTGGCCGTTTTATCACCTGTAATGGCATTATATAAAGAAAACCCTCCATTTTCAATAATTTCTTTGGATGCGTCATAAGAAGCTTGCCAATATTTATTTGCCGAACTTGCTGGTATACCCACAATGCCGTCTAATTCTACATTACCCCAGGTAGCGATACTAGCGGCGTACATCGCTGCTCTACTCTTTAATGCCTCAGCGGCCCATTTTGTGGCACGTCCCGGTTGACTACCTATTAAGTCATTTTTTATAGCATCGAGTTCTGATATGATAAAATCATAGATCTCAGCTTCTTTATTTCTAGCTGGATATAATATATCTTCTGAGTCATCTAATTGCGAAACTTGCGTAATTAAAGGAACTCCACCATATCGTTTTACAATATTAAAATAGGCATGTGCTCGTAAATATCTAGCTTCTGCGATGCGCTCCGATTTATAAGAAGCATCTAAATCCATTGGTTCCATTTGCTCCAAGAACTCATTCAATCTTCTAATCGTAGGATATGCCCAATATTCAATTATATTCCCGTTAGGGCCTATATTTTGAGATTTTCTAACTCCGGTCCAACCTCGTCCAGCTTCATCGGCAATCGTCAATTGATAATTCATCGGAAACCAGACGTAAAATCCACTTCCAGGTCCTCCAGCACCGTATTCTGTATCCCAAGATAATACCATTTCGGCATAACATTCAAGTAAATAACTATCTATCAAAACGGGATCTGACCAAAGTGAAGCATCTGAAATAATATCAAGTGGTTGTTTGTCTAATACATCTTCACATGAAGTAATGAATAAGACTGTACTAAGTAATAATATGTGTATTTTTTTCATGATTTAACTAATTTTATAATGAAAGATTTAATCCAAAGGATATGGTTCGCATTAGCGGGTAATAATATCCTCCCAAGTTTGAAGGCGCCTCTGGGTCTATCTGATAATCACTAACTCCACTAAAGGTTAATAAATTGGTGCCTGCAAAATATAATCTTAAATTTTGCACACGTAACTGCTCTAAGATAGACTGGGGTAAGCTATACCCTATAGATAGGGTTTTTAAACGTACATAACTTGAATCCCTAAAATAAAAATCTGAAGACGCGCCATTTGATCCGGAACCTCCTAATCTAGGCATTAAGCCGTTGGCATTATTGTTTTCTGGTGTCCAACGCTCAGTGTATTCTAATTCAGAAAAATTATTTCCATAACTAAAATTTAACTTTTGAGTAAATGCAAATCCGCCTTGAAAGAAAGCACTCATATCAAATCCTTTATAGTTCAAATCAAAATTTAAGCCTCCAATCCAGTTTGGTCTATTTCCTGCTCCAAGATCAACTTCATCTTTCCAATCTAACAATCCATCTCCATTTACATCTTGATAACGTATATCTCCAGGAGCTAGAGCAGCATTACCATTTACCTCATCATATACAAAATCAAGGGCGTCAATTTCTGCCTGTGTTGTGAACAAGCCTTGAGATCTATAGCCCCACACACGGTCTGTCCATTGTCCACTTCTCTGATATCGTATTGCCTGATCTTCATCTTCGTATTCTGGCTCATCAAATTTATCCCATTTAGAACGGGCATAGGAAACGTTGGCAGCAACTGTATAGCTAAAATCTTTGATGCTTCCTTTGTAACCCAGTGAAAATTCAAATCCACGTGTATTTTGTGAATTTAGGTTTTCTGTGGGTAATATTGCTCCAAAAGTATCGGGTAAGGATACTGATCGTAGCCCTGGAATTCCTGTTCGGTCTCTCCAAAACATATCAAACTCTCCAAAAAGGTTTCCTTTTAAAAGAGAAAAGTCGACACCGGCATTGTAAATAGTCATTTCTTCCCAAGTAAGGTATGGGTTTGCCAAACCTGTTGATGTTAATCCAGCTGAAGCTGAAGATCCAATGGTATAAAGGTTTCCAGCCTGAAAACCTGACAAGTATCTAAAATTACCTACGTTGTCAAAACCAGTTTCACTATAACTCAATCTTAATTTTAAATTATTCACGATATTGCTGTTTTCTAGGAAGCTTTCCTCAGATAATCTCCACCCTAAAGAAACACTAGGAAAATAACCTGTTCTATTCTCTTCATTAAATTTTGCAGATTCGTCTACACGAAGCGTTGCTTCTAACAAATATTTAGATTTATAGGCGTAATTTCCTCTAAGCACTAAACTTTGACGTCCCATTTCAGAGGCGCTACCATCACTTGTTTGCTGGCCAACACTTCCATTAAATAAATATTGAATGGCTGTTGAGTTATAACCTCCACGTGCTGCTCGTATCCACTCCATCCTCGTGTCAATTACCTCATACAAGGCTAATGCTGACACTTCATGATTTTCTGCAAACGTGTTGTTATAGTTCAAAGAGAATTGACCTGTTAGATTACGATTTCTCGTATCTGTATGTACCAAGTCTGGTGCTGTTTGAGTATTGGTTTGTGTATAGGTGTCATTAGTGTAGTTGTAGGTAAAACTATCAGGTAAAAAACGCCAGAACTTATTAAAATCATTAGTCTGGTTGATGTTTGCAAAGGCCCTAGCTTTTAAACCAGGAACTAAAGAACTCAAATCATAGTTTAAAGCAATACTGGTTTGTAATTGCTCATTTTCATTTTTATTATAACCCGCATGATCTTTATTAGACAAAGCATGAATCCCAACAGCTCCACCAGAACCTCCATACGCCAAACTTCCATCTGGGTTTGTTGGATTAAAAAACGGCTCTGTGCCCCAATATTCTTGCCATATACTACCTCCTCCTGCATTTCCTATTGCCATTCGCCAAGGTAAATCTTGAATTCCCCAAATATGACTGATATCTAACTGTGCAGTTAAATTTTCAGTAATTTGTGCATCTACATTCGACCTTAAATTATAACGTTTAAAACCACCTGCATTCGGTTTGAACATCGTTTCTTGATCAAGAATACCAATATTACCATAGTATTTTACTTTTTCACTTCCGCCTCTTACAGCAAAGCTATGCTCTTGCATTGGTGCATTGTCTCTTAGTACTACATCTGCCCAATCTGTATTAGGGTAGTCTGGATCTGTTCCAGCATAAAAAAGATCTACCTCTTCTTGTGTAAATCTTTGCGTAGCTTCTGGTCGTCCAGCATTGGTATGTCGTTCTCTATTTAATTCGGCCATTTGACCAGAACTCGCCAATTTTACTAAATCTGCTGGTTTTTGAAAAGAGAAAGCAGATTTAAAAGTTATATTGGTTTTACTTTCAGTACCTCTTTTTGTAGTTACCAATATGACTCCGTTTCCTGCTCTAGCTCCATAAACTGCCGCAGAAGCATCTTTTAATACAGTAATTGATTCTATCGATTCGCTGTCTATATTATCAAAATTGGATGGAACCCCATCTACAATTACCAACGGCGCACCAAAACCACGAATACTTAATGCCGCAACATCATTTCCTGGCATACCACTTTCTTGTTTAGAAATTAAACCTGGTAAACGCCCTGCAAGGGATTGACTTACATTTGATACAGGAGCAATGGTTAAGGTCTCATTATTTACCGATGCTACAGCACCCGTAACACTGGCTCTTTTTTGTTTACCATACCCAACAATTACTACTTCGTCTAAACTTTCTTGATCTTCTTGTAGCACAATACTTAGAGTAGTGTTTCCTTCAACGGGTTGTTCTATTGTTGTGTATCCAATAAAAGAAACAATAATAATGGCATTTTCATCTTTCACTGTTAGAGAAAAATTACCGTCAAAATCGGTTACTGAACCATTGGTAGTTCCTTTTTCAATAATAGATGCACCTGGTACTGGGGCTCCGTTGACATCAAAAATCGTCCCTGTTATTTCGAACCCCTGAACTATTGAATACTCATCGGTTGCATGAGCATGGGACGAATTGGCAAAAGCAGAGCCTATGCCTATTGTTATCATGATAAGAAAAATCCTAATCATAGTTGATAAATAATTCCTTAAAGGTTTTATTCCCTTAAAAAATTTAAGGTTATTGTTTTTATTCATAATTTTGTATTATAGTTAATGTTTCTGTGCAATACAGCAGTGTTAATTTCTAGCCAGAAGTTGTTAGAACAGCTTCTGGTTTTCCTTCTAGTTAATTTATGTCATGTAATTTTCGTTCAATTTAATTTGATTACTGTTGTTAGTCGAGAATAAGGTTTTTGAAAATGGTTTTAACCTTACTTTCTGAGTTCAATATTAAAAATTGAATTTTTTATATCTGTCCTGTACTGTCCTGTTCGTTATCCTTTTTTTTGTGATTTACGAAATTGACGATCATTTTTTGTACGACTTATTGATTTAAACCTACAAAACTTTTTGATATTCATAAAAGTTAAAAATCAACTGTTCGATTTCAGCAATTATCTTTACAATATTTGATTAAACAATAGGAAGGTCGTTAATTTCCAATAAAAATTGATGTGTATGATTGATTGGACCTGTGACCTTCAAGTTGTAGAATAGAAAATATTTAACAAATCGGACTAAGAAAATGACAGGACAGTACAGGACGCATCCATAATTACATTAAGTTAAATTTGGTTTTTATTTTAAAAAAAAGTGAAAAATAGTGTCTAAAAAAATTTAAAAGCGACTTATGTATAAAAGCACTACTCTTCGAGACATTTTCTAGATCAAAAATAATGCGAGTGACTACCAAAATGAAATCAAACCCTTTATTATTACTTGTAATTATAATCATTGCATTTGTACAGTGTACATCCCCTTCAAAAATCTCACAAGACAATTTTGATACCATTGTATCCGGTTTTAAAACTCCAACAGATGATAATACCCTGTGGTGTTATTGGTATTGGGTTGCCGATGATATTTCAAAAGAAGGCATCACCAAAGATTTGGAAGCGATGAAAGCAGCCGGAATTGGAGCTGCATTTATTGGAAATATAAATCCGGAAGAAAAAGACGGGCCTGTACCTATACTGAGCGAAGCATGGTGGAGTCATATGGTCCATGCTGTAAACGAAGGGAAACGCCTTGGGGTAGATATAGGGTCTTTTAACTGCCCAGGATGGAGCATGTCTGGTGGCCCTTGGATTACTAGTGATAAAGCCATGCGCCATATTGTATATTCAGAGACTACCATTTCTGGAGGGAAGAAAATTGCCGTAAAATTGGAGCAACCCAAAGCAGAGTTTCAAGATGTGTATGTTTTGGCTTTTCCTAAGAATGCAAAAGAAGATGTCATACTAGATAATTCTAATAGTAAAATTTCGAGCACTCCTTCAATTAGAGATTTGGAAAATTTATTTGATGGCAAAACGAAACTCGGTGTTAAATTTACTTCTACAGAATATACCATAAATATCAATGCAGATAAACCGATTATCGCACGGAGTATTAAATTATATCCCGGAAGCACTAACCTGATGGCTACTTGCGAGTTGCAAGCCTTTGTTGACGAAAAATATGTAGCGATCAAAGAATTTGATTTTGATCGTCGAAATTTTCAAGGAAAGACAGGTCCAATTTCAATGGGACCTTTATTTATTTCTTTGCCGGAAACCAAGTCTAAAAAATTTAGATTGATTTTTACAGATATTATAGCAAAAGCAGTATTTGAAGATGCTATGGATGGAAAACAGGGACATTACGTAGAAAAATCGGGTTTTTCTGAAATTGTAATTTCAGAAGGGGCAGTAGTTGAAGATTATATTGATAAATCATTGGGGAGAATGCACCCAACGCCATACCCAAAAGCAGACTCGTACGTTTGGAAAACGGGAGCAGAAATAGAAAATAAAGACCTGTTAATCGCTCAAGAAGGTGTTTTGGATATATCTGACAAAATGGATGCAGACGGTAATCTTAATTGGGAGGCTCCTGAAGGCGAATGGACAGTGATGCGTTTTGGTATGACACCAACAGGTGTAGAAAATCACCCAGCTGCTCCTCAAGGTAAAGGCTATGAGGTTGACAAAGCTAATCGTGAATTGGCACGTTTCCATTACGAAAATTATATTGGTGAGTTGCTAAAACGAATTCCTGAAGAGAGCAAAAGTGCTTTTAAATATGTAATTGCTGATAGTTACGAAACTGGATCACAAAACTGGACGGATGGCTTTGAACAAAAATATGAAAAGCGCTATGGATACAATCCAAAAAAATACCTACCTGTATTTTCTGGAAGAATTGTGGGAAGTGTACAGGAGTCGGATAGATTTTTATGGGATTTACGCCGTGCTGTGGCCGATGATGTAGCCTATGAATATGTGGGTGGATTAAAAGAAATTGCCAATGAGAATGGCTTAAAGTTATGGTTAGAAAATTACGGGCACTGGGGGTTCCCTTCTGAATTTTTAATGTATGGAGGGCAATCTGATTTTGTAAGTGGAGAGTATTGGAATGAAGGAACCTTGGGTGATATTGAGTGTAAAGCAGCTTCTTCTGCAGCACATATTTATGGAAAAGGGAGAACTTCAGCAGAATGTTTTACTTCCGGAAAACGCTCTTTTGTAAGACATCCAGCCATGTTAAAAAAACGCGGAGACTGGGGAATGACTGAAGGAATTAACCATCATGTACTGCATGTATATATTCATCAACCAGATAGTGATAAGGTTCCAGGATCAAATGCCTGGTTTAGTGTGGAGTTTAACAGACAAAATACCTGGTTTGAACAAGGTAAAACCTATTTCGATTATATAAGAAGATCACAACATTTATTGCAACAAGGAACCTATGCGGCAGACCTGTGTTATTTTATTGGAGAAGATGCACCCATTATGACCGGTGCTACCAATCCGGCTCTACCCAAAGGATATTCTTTTGATTATATCAATGCCGAAGTCATCATGAACAGGATGACCGTGAAAGACGGAAGGTTGGTATTGCCTGATGGAATGAATTACGGAATGATGGTACTACCTCCATTAGAAACCATGCGTCCAGAATTATTAGCCAAGTTGGAACAATTGGTTTTCGAAGGTGGTAAAATATATGGACAAGCTCCTAAATTATCACCGAGTTTACAAAATTATCCGCAGAGCGATGAAAAGGTGAATTCCTTGGCTTCCAAATTATGGGCCGGAGATGCAAAAATCAAAACCTATGGTAAAGGTGCTGTAATTGTGGATATTCCTTTGCAGGACGCTTTGAATGCCTTTGATATTAATAAAGATGTTGCTGTTAGTGATGACGTGTTATGGACGCACCGAGAACAAGAAGGGTTGGAGATTTATTTCTTGACCAATCAAAGTGGGAAAGATATTGATGTGAAACCTTCATTTAGAGTAGAAGGATTAAAACCACAATTGTGGGATGCCGTTACTGGTGAAATTAAAGAATTGTCTGATTATAAGGTTACTGATGGAAGAACAAGTATTCCGCTAAAAATGGAAGTGGATCGTAGTTGGTTTGTGGTATTTAGCAATGCCTCAAATGAATTTGTAGAAGAAGCAATTGGTAAAAATACACCAGAATACAAGGTGACTAATACGATTGATACGCCTTGGGAGATCAACTTTGAAAGTAAAAATATTGCGCCAAAGACCATCACGACCTCTGAATTGATGGATTGGTCAAAAAGTGAAGATGATTTGTTAAAGTACTATTCAGGAAAAGCGAATTATACCACTACATTTAATTATCATAAGTCCGATGTTAAAGATGTAGTGATAGATTTAGGAAAGGTAGGTGTTATGGCAACAGTGACCTTAAATGTTAAAGAAGTGGGAACTTCTTGGATGGCTCCATATCGATTAAACATTACTGACGCTTTGCAAGAAGGAGAGAATAAATTAGAAATTAAAGTGGTTAATGTCTGGAGGAATAGACTAACAGGAGATAAGGCCTTGCCATTAGAGGAACGTACAACTTCTGTGTTGGTGGATCAAATTACTCCTGCAGAGGAAATGAGTGCATCCGGTTTGATGGGACCTGTGACCATTCAAGTTGTAGAATAGAAAATATTTACCAAATCAAACTTAGAAAATGACAGGACAGTGCAGGACACATCTATGATTACATTAAGTTAAGTTTGGTTTTATTTTAAAAAAAAATGACTAACAAAGTTCTATCAATAATTAACTTTGTTTTAATCCTGATGCTTGCACGAAGTTGTCAAGAAATAACAACAGTTACTGAACAAACGCTGTTTGAGAAGAAAGCTGCTATCGACCCACCTGTCACCTATTCAGGTAAATACCTAACAGGTATTGATTTTCCGGTTGGTGCAGTAGGTGGAAGCGTTATTCGTATGAATGGCAAGGCTGAACGCCAATGGTGGCAGATATTCAACAATTTTGAAGAACGCGCAGGATCTGGAATTGTTCCCAACAGTTTTTTTGCACTACGTACCAAAACAAAAAATAAAACGGTTGTAAGAGCACTTCAAACTTCTTCAGTAGGTGTTTTTTCGGCCATGGATAGTTTGAGTTTTCAGGGTGAGTTTCCATTAGGGTGGTATAATTTTGGCGACTCAGAATTGCCTATAGAAGTGACCATGGAAGCGTATAATCCATTGATACCTATGGATGTAAAAAACTCAGCCATTCCTTGCGGTATTTTTAGCATCAACGTAAAAAACACATCTGCAAACAAGGTAGAAGTAAACCTTCTGGCTACACAACAAAATGCCGTTGGTTTTACAGGTTATGATACTATTGTTGGGCCAAATAGCAGAAGTGCGAACGGATATGGAAAAAACAAGAATACAATTGTTAACCAGGTAGGTAAAACCAGCTTGCAAATGACAGGCCCCACAGGCAGCATGCAACTTTCTACTTATGCAGATAATGTAAGTTCCACTGCTTCGTGGAAAGATTTAACTTCATTATACAATGATTTCTCTGATGATGGTAAACTAAGAGGAGAAAAAACGGCATCAAGTCCTGATTCGGGAAAAACTGTTGATGGTGCGCTAGCTACAGGTTTTTATCTACAACCTGGAGAAGAGAAAACAATCACATTTGTACTGAGCTGGTACTTTCCCAAAGGTTCCTTTGGAGCATTTGATAGAAATTGGCACGACTGGGCCTTTTTAAAAGGAGGTAGCATGTATGAAAACTGGTGGGCCAATGCCAATGATGTAGATCAATATATCAAAGAAAACTTTAGTCATTTAGAGTCGACTACAAAGTTGTACCACAAAACCATGTATTCATCTAATATTCCTAGGTATGCCCTTGATAGGATTACATCCAATTTATGCGTGTTAAAATCACCAACCGTTTTCTGGACCAAAGCAGGGTATTTTGGTATTTGGGAAAGCACCTCTAATAATGAGGTATGGGGAGGAAACTGCAAGCACGTAGGTCACTATGCACAAGGACATGCTCGAGCATTTCCTGAAATAGGTAGAATTTTAAGAAAACAAGACTTGCACTCTATAACAAGAGACGGATTGTTGCCTGCCAGAGATGGAGGAAATGTAGATGCTATGGACGGACATTTCGGTTCCATAATGGGCGTTTATCGAGAGCATTTGCTGTCAGACAATGATGAGTTTTTATACGCATGCTGGCCGCGTACCAAGAAAGCAATTGACTACGCTATCAATAGGTTTGACGCGGACAAAGATGGCATGTCAACAGGGGATCACCACAATACATTAGATTGTAATACATCTGGAACTTCGCCGTGGATAGGCACCCTGTACATGGCTACATTAAAAGCCTGTGAGCAGATGGCAATAATTGTCGGAGATCAAAAAGCTGCGGAAAGCTACCAGGCTATTTGGAGTGTAGGTGTCAAAAATCAAAACGAACAACTCTGGAATGAAAAGTTGGGTCATTACGTAGAAAAATCTGAATTCCTTAAAATTAAAGGCAAGCGTATGAAGGTAATGACAGATGCTACCAATATCGATATGTTATTGGGTCAATGGTGGGCAAATCAATTAAATCTGGGACAACTCTATCCTGTTGATCGTACCAAACAGTCGTTGGCCAAAATTCACAAAAACAACAAATTCACAGACGTAGAAGGATCAGGCTACAAGGCCGCATTTAGAGACTTTCTTGGAACAGGAGATACAGGCTGGTTTATGAATACCTACCCAGGAGAAATACCCAAAAACACCATTTTATATCACAACGAAGTCATGAGTGGATTTGAATATGCCGCAGCCTCGACCATGCTTCAGTACGGAATGCTCGAAGAGGGCATGGATATGATTGAATGTATTTCTGAGAGATATGACGGGAGATTTAGAGGAAAAGGGGAAGTGCATATGGCTAATAACTCTTGCGTGTTTGGAACAGGTAGTCCTTTTGGAGAAGACGAATGTGGTGATTTCTATACCAGAGCTATGAGTAGCTGGTCAGCCCTCTTAGCCTTACAAGGTTTTATCTACGACGGGCCAAAACAAACCATTGGGTTTAAACCAACATGGCAACCCGAAGACCATGCCTCTTTCTTTACGACATCTAAGGCTTGGGGTTTGTTTACACAAACACAATCCCAAACAGCTCAAACGACTGAAATAGCTGTTAAATTTGGAACATCACAACTAAAAAACATCCTACTGGCAGCACCTCAAAATAAAACAGCAAGTAACATTTCTTTTAAATTGAATGGCGTTGAACAAGCCATTGAAAGTAGCAAGCAAGATGGAAATACAATTAGCATTCATTTGAAATCGACCATTGAAGTCAAAGCAGGTGAAACGCTTGCAGTTTCTTTCGGTCTAATCGATAATTTAAATATGATTAATCCCATAGAAGATATAGTATATGAATCACACAAACAAGGTAAAAGAGAAGACTTACTAAAAAGCCTGAAGGGTTTTCGTTGAAGAATAAAAAAATATTGGCAGACTGCCATTGATAATTATGTAAAAACTTAAAACATGGAAGAAAACAACAACAATTTATCGAGACGCAATTTTGTAAAAGAATCGACACTTCTCGCAGGTGGCCTTTTATTAGCACCTAATCTAATTGCCGCTTCATCAGGATTTAACCAAACAAAGAGATTAAAAATTGCCGTTGTTGGTTGTGGAGGAAGAGGTACTGGTGCAGCAAGTCAGGCTTTACGAGCAGACGAAAATGTTGAGTTAGTTGCTTTGGCAGATGCCTTTAAAGATCGGGTGGAAAAAGCATACACTAATTTATCTAAAATGTTTGGTTCTAGTGATAAAATGAATG
>MDSV01026561.1_pt1 | contig 18804 bp, 8 predicted proteins | sample 810851 | NCBI WGS metagenome assembly MDSV01 (sample SAMN05326640, study PRJNA326480) | marine metagenome | isolation source: seawater | place: Atlantic Ocean: North East | collected 2012 | reverse complement strand
GCGCGCGCCGCCGCCGCGCGCGCCGCGCGCGCGGCGTCGGCGTCGCCCGCCTGGAGCTCCGCGAGCGCGCCGCCGCCGCGCGCGCCGTCCACGGTGACGCGCAGGCGCTTGAACCCCATCTCTCCCTCCGCCGCGGGGTCGGAAGGGAGGTTCTCGAGGTTCTCGAGGGTCTCGCCGGCCTCGACGCAAAGACGCGCGTCGCCGCGCGCCGCCGCCGCCAGCAGCGCCAGCGCCCGCCCCTCCGAGAGCCCCGCGGGCTTCGGGCGCGACGGGCTCCCCGCTCCCTCGAGGGCGCCCTCCGGATTTTCCGCCAGCCACGTCTCCTCGTCCTCCTCCGGCGTCGCGGGCCGCGCGACCCTGAACGCGCGCGCGACCCGCGTTCGGGTCTCGCCCGGGCCCGTCTCGACCGTCTCGAGGAGCTTCTCGTCCGTCAGCGTGCGCAGCGCGCGGTCCGCGGCGTCGGCGCCGCGCGCCTCCCGGAGCCGCTCGAAAGGTCCGGGGTGGGCGAAGAACGCGTCGCCCTCCTTCGCGCCCGCCGCGACCAGCGCCGCGTGCGCGCCCGCGAGCCGCGCGGCGCGCTCGGGGTCGCTCAGGTACTCGCGCAAGCCGGGCGAGGCGACAAACGGCGCGTCGTCGGCGACGCGTTCGTCCGAGGCGTCCGACTCGGCGTCGCTCGAGTCCGAAGCCGTCGACGCCGCGTCGCGATCCGCAGCGCGCCACTCGCTGAGGGGCTGGTCGTCGCGGAGGCTTTTCGTCCGCCTTTTTTTTCGTGAACCGCGCCCGCGCCTCTTCTTCCCGGGCGACGCCGCAAGCGTCTCCGCCAGCGACTGGAGAGGCACGTCGTCCTCTGGGTCGGAGGCGGGATCCGAGTCGGAGTCGGAGTCCCGCCGCGCTCGCTTTCCCCGGCGGAGCGGGTACTCCTTCCCCGCGACGGCGCCGCCGCCGTGCTTCGGCGCGTTCGCCGGCTTCTTGCCGCCGAAGAGCTCCTGGCCGAGGAGATCACTCGCGTAGTACGCGTTGTTGCTGCTCTTGGGGTACGTCACGAGGATGCGGCGCACCTCCCGGCGGAGCGCGGCCTGCTCCTCCGCGCACCAGAACCCCTCGCGTTCCCACCGAGACGAGGTCTCCGTCGTCGCGGGAGCGTCGCGTCGCGCCCGGAACCCCTTGATCACCCGGAACAGGTCCGCGCAGCGAGCGTGGTCCATGTCAGTCGGCTTCGGCACTCCTGGCGCCGCGATGAGGCGGCGGAACCGGCTGAGGACCATGTTCCCGTTCCTCCCCTCGAGGACGTCCGCGTACGATTCGATTCGCTTGTCGATCGACTTGTCGAGTTTTTGCTGGTCGATCGGCTTGTCGAGTTCGTCGCCGAGTTCGTCGCCGAGGATCGTGCGCCGCGCGATCGTCGTGAGCAACGCGTCGTCCTCCTCCAAGGACCACTCGACGCGTTCGCGATCCTTCGCTCTTCCGGGCGCCGGCGCGACCGTCGCGACGGCGCCCGAGACGGAAGCGTTCGCATCGTCCCCGCTCCGCTTCGCGCCGCGCGAGGATTCGGACAGCTTCGCGTACCCGTCGTTCCGCAGTTTGGCCTTTTCGTCGGGGTGCGCTTCTTCGATTTCCCGTTTGGTCACCGACCCGTCCTCGAACAGCTCGTTCAGAAGGCGCGTCTGGTCGTCGTCCCAAGCTTTGCGCACGCGCTTATCCCAAGCCTTGCGCACGCGCTCGTGCTCGCACCGCCCGTCGTCGTCGTCGCCGGAGGTCTCCGCGGTCGGTTCGACGGTCCTCGCGAGCTTGTCGATCACCCGCTCGGGAAGCACCCACTCGGAGAGCACGGAGAGCTTGGCGGCGGCCCTCGCGTTCGCCTCGTCCGACGCCTCCGCCTCCTCGCCCGCCTCCGCGAGCTTCGCGGCGTACGCGCGCAGCCGGAACGCCTCGAACCCCTCCAGAAGCGCGACGCGCGCGGGGAAGGGCACGTCCCGCACGCGGCTCCAGCACTTCGAGTAGCACAAGCCCCGCGTCGCGCCGCCCTCCGCGCGCCTGGACTCGATGTAAGCGGCGTTGGGAAACGCGTCGAGCGCCTTTTCGTGCTTCTCCACCACGCGGAGCTTTCGCGTCGTCTTAACATCGCCCGCCTTGGTCTTCTTCACCTCGCCGTCCGAGTTCTTCACCGGCTCGTCCACCTCCACCAGCGCGGGTCTGAACGCGCGCTCCAGCCCGTCCCAGTACGACGCGACGCCCTCGGCGGTGGTCGCGTCGAAGGTTTCTTCGCGCGCGACGCCGGAATCGTCGATGCGCTCGAACCGCGCGCGGCGCGCCAGAGACCACCGGAGCGCGCGCCGGCCGTCCAGAAGATCCACCTCGCTTCTGCGCGCCAGCTCGCAGACGCACAGGAACTGCAGGATCTTGCCCAGGGGCTTGAACAGGTGCGCGTCTCGCGCCTCGGGGGAGTCGCCGAGCGCGACGACGAAATCCTCGGCGGAGAGCTGGTCCAGCCGCGCGCCGGACGCCGCCTTCTCCACCAAACGCGCCGCCGTCTCCGGCGGCGCGGCGCGCAGCGCGTCGGGCGCGCCGAGCAGAAGGAGCGCCAACGCCAGGGGCGCGCGCTGCCGGAAGAGCACCGCGAGGTCCAGCGCGTCGCTCCAGTCGGCCGTCTCGGATTCGGCGTCGCGCGCGGTTTCTTCTCTTTCGGCGCCGAACGCCTCGGAGGTGAAAAACTCGTGCGCGCGGCGCGCGCGCGCCGCCGCCGCGTCCAGGACGCCTCCAGTCATCGCCGCGACGTCGCGCATGTGGCGCATCTCGCGCTCGCGCAGGCGCTCCCCCTCTTCCGGGGTCTTCGGGGGCCGAGCGGTGACGATGGACGCGGCGCCTCCGCGCACCCGCGCGGACCCGTTCTCGGCGCCCTCGTTCTCGGGGGAGGCGCGAACGGCCGCCTTCTTGGAAACGTAGGCGGACCGGTCAACCTCCACCGCCGCCGACGACGACGCCGCCGGATCTCTCTTCCTGCTGTGCTCGACGATCTCTAGCTGCGCCGCCTCCTCCCCGATTGAGCGCTTCATCGCGTCCGTGAGCGTCGGGAACCCGCGCTCGAAGAGCACTTCGCGCTTGTCCTGCTCGGACAAGCCGGCGCGCTTCTCGTTCGCGCGCTTGTACACCGTCTCCCGGCGAAGGTCCCCGCTTTGGACGAGCAGGTCCACGATCGGCTGGACGATCTTGGGGCCGTACGCGTCCTCCTTGGGGAGCGCCGCGCTCGGGTCCAGCGCCCGCAGGCGGCGCGCCTCCTCGTCCCTCAGCCAACGGCCGACGGACCGGCGGAACAGGTACCCGCGGCGGCGCGCCTCGCCGAGAACCAGCTCGGCGCGCGCGCGCTTCTTCTCCGCAGCGCCGGCGGACGCGCCGGCTCCGCCGGCCGCCCCGGCGTACCCCCGTCGGTACATGTAGGTGTTGCTGTTTTTTCCCTCGCGCTTCGTGCGCGCCTCGACGCCGAACGCGAGCCGGTTGCGCTCGCACATGTCGGCGGCGCGCTTGCCGAAGGGCTTCACCGCGAAACCGAACGCGCGCGCGACGTCGGGGATGCACACGCCAGCCTCGCCAGCCGCCGCGCACAGCGACACGAGACTGTCCTCCACGCGCGTTTCCAGCTGCATCGATTTCCCGCCCACGGGTTTCAGCGAGAAAGCTGAAGGGCGCGCCTCGTCGTCGCCGTCGAGCGCGTCGTCGGCTTCCGGGGCGCTGAGGCGGTTCGGACTCGGCGCCGCCTCGGCGTCGGGAAGCGCCGCCGAAGTCAGACGCAACGCGTCCATCGTCTTGCGCGTCGTCTTGCGCGTCTTTTCGTCCGTCACGTCCGTGTGCGCCTTCGCGCACGCGGCGACGCCCCGCTCGACGAGCCACGCGCGCGCGCGCGCGAACAGCTTGTTCATCTTGGACGCGACGCTCGTGTCCCGCTCGGACCACTGGAACGGCCCGCTCCCGCTCCGGAGCGTCCGGATGAGCACGCTCCGGAGCTGCCCGTCCGTCATCAAGCCCTCGGTCGCGTCCTCGCTCTCGAGCGCCTCGCGCAGTGCCTCGGCCAGGACGGGGAGTTCGCTGTCGGAGACCATGCGCGTCTCCCCCGCCGCCGCCGCCGCCGCCGCCGCGTCCGCCGGCGCGAAGCGCGCGAGGAACACCACGGAGGTGCTCGCGCCTCGGTCCCCTCCGTCCTTCGTCCGGACATACGCCTCGCGCTTCCCGAGAAGCCCGGCAGCCACCATGCAGTTGACGACGTTGTGCGCCTTCGCGCCGTCTATCGTGGGGTACCCCTCGGCCTCGCACAGGTCCTTGAGCTTGGAAAGCGCCGCGCCGCGGCTCGCCGAGTCACGCGACGCGTGCTTGCCGGCGAGCTCCAGGACGAACTTATGCTGCTGCCACGTCGACTCCCACGAGGCCGCGTCGCCCAGCCCATACGCCACGTTGCGCACGGGCAGCGGTGCGACCAGCGTCAGAGGCGACGCGCGCGACTCGGCACTCGCGCGGGACCTGCGAGGGTCGAGTACGGCGGGGGAAGTGAGCGACGAACGGACGCGAACGCGCGGGCGCGCGCGAAGAGGAAAGAAAAAACGCGCGCCCTCGCGTCGGGAAAAGCGTTCCTTCGAAAGTGCGAAAAAGCGCTGGCGCGTGTTTCAAGACGGAGTTGTTGTTTTTTGAGAGCGCTCGCGGGGCACGGATCTGGGTCGGGAGGCGGGTCGAGCGCGCGGACGCACCGCAAACACGCGTCGGAGACGCTCAAGGCGAAACTCTTGAGCGCGTTCTCCTCGTCGTGCGCGAGGTCCTCCTCGCTCGACGACTTCGGGGCGCCTTTGCCCTTCGACGGCTTCGCGGCGGGCCCCGGCTGTTGCTTGAGAAACCACAGCTCTCCGGCGCGCGCGTGGCGCAGCAAACGCGCGAACGCGGCGTCCTTCTGCGTATCGGACAGCGGCTCCTGATGTTTCGGGTGCCCAAGGATGTCCCACAGCTCGGCCAGCGTGCAACCTGCGCGGGAAGAGGAGAGGTGGAAGGGGGAGGGGCATGGTCAGGAAGCTGAGGCGGACTGCGTTTTTCTCGCGCGCGGTCGGGTCGTGACTGCGCGCACCTCGCCGTCCCTCGAGCGCCACCGCGCGCAGCGGGTCGGACTCGGACGCCATAGCGTCCGTTCGCGCTCGCGCTCTCCACGGTCGCGCGCCGTGCGCGCCACACTCACTCGAGTGACTCGGGGTCCCTCCCATTACGAATTTGTTTCGTTGCTCTCCAGCGCGGAACGCGCTGACTTGGCCTCGCGTCAGTTTTTTTGAAGAGACGCAGAGAAAGGCGAGCAGGAGGATTTTTTTCATGAACCCTGACTGACTCCCATACGATTTTTCTCGCTGGCGTGCCTCAAAACAAGCCTCCGCTTCGAACACGCGACACAACGTCAACGCCCGGCGCCGGGCAGGTCACGACGTCCTCGGTCTCGTCGGAAGAGACTGTTGACCGAGTCCGTGCGTGAGTCAAGCGCCTCGACGCGTGTCTGGGGACCGCGACGGACGCGCATTACACGTTAACCGGCCGGCCGAAGTCGAACGGTGCGCGTGAGAGTCAGGAAGGCACTGCACACGCAAGATGGCCGGTTCGGGTCTCGACGTCGACTCTGTCATCGAGCGGCTGTTGAGCGTGCGGGGGCAACCGAACAACCGTACGGTGCAGCTGGCGGAGGGTGAAATCAGGGCGCTGTGCGCGACCGCGAGGTACGTCAGCACGAGCGTTCGACCGGACGTTGTTCGGATCCGAAATCTGCACGGGTTTTTTCATTTACTTCGAGTTCGACGTTCGCGCGGCAAACTAGGGTTCGATGGGTGCCTCCACGAGGCACGCGCGGGCGCGTCGAGAGGCGGAGCGGGCGCGGCGCGTTCGCTCGAATGCGTCGTGGAGGGCGGGAAGCGTTCTTCTCGCGCGTTTTCGGCCGGTTTCTTCGGTCGCGGCGCGCGCTGGTCGCCGTTCGACGGACCCGCGCGAACGAACCGATCGTCGTTCCGGTGTGGGCACTGCGAAGTGACCGTGACTGTGCAGACTGCCCACAGCCACGAGCGGACCCCGTGGAGGCGCGCGGCGGACCCCGCGGACGAAGGCGCGCGACGGACTTCGCAGAACCGTCCGCGCGCGAATCGCATCGCCGGCGCCGCCCGCGCCCCCGCCCCGACCCGGATCGCGCGCGCCTCCCCCTCGCGGCCGTTTGAAAAAATGCCGCTCGACCGCGCCACCGTCGCGCGCGCCGAGGGCTCGGCGCGTTTTGTTTTTTCGCGCGCGCGGGGACTGACCGCCCGCCTTCCGCTCCGCACCCCGATCCGCGAACGCCCGCGAAACAGAGAGATTTTCCTGTCGCAGCCGTGCCTGTTGGAGCTGGAGGCGCCGCTGAAGATCTGCGGGGACGTGCACGGCCAGTACTCCGATCTGCTCCGCCTGTTCGAGTACGGCGGGTTCCCGCCGGAGGCGAATTACCTGTTCCTGGGCGACTACGTCGACCGCGGAAAGCAAGGGCTGGAGGTGATCTGCCTGCTCCTCGCGTACAAGGTGAAGTACCCCGAGAACTTCTTCCTGTTACGAGGCAACCACGAGTGCAACTCCATCTCGCGCATCTACGGATTCTACGACGAGTGCAAGCGGCGGTACAACATCAAACTGTGGCGCGTGTTTTGCGACGTCTTCAACTGCTTGCCGTTCGCCGCCATCGTGGACGAGAAGATCTTCTGCATCCACGGCGGGCCGTCCCCGGAGCTGAAGGATTTGCAGCAGATCGTCCAGATCAAGCGCCCCACGGACATCCCGGACATGGGCATGCTGTGCGACTTCCTGTGGTCCGACCCGGACGCCGACCTGCAGGGCTGGGGCGAGAACGACCGCGGCGTCTCCTACACGTACGGCACGGACGTCGTGGCGGATTTCCTCGCGAAGTTCGACTTCGACCTTGTCGTGCGCGCGCACCAGGTTGTGGAAAACGGGTACGAGTTTTTCGGGAAGCGGCAGCTCGTCACGGTGTTCTCCGCGCCCAACTACTGCGGCGAGTTCGACAACGCGGGCGCGATGATGACCGTGGACGAGAACCTGATGTGCTCGTTTCAGATTCTGAAACCCGCGGAGCGGAAGCTCATGGGCGGGTTCGGCTCGATGATGGGCTCGAGGCCGAGCACGCCGCCGCGGAACAAAACTGGAAAGTGAATCCGCGACGACGAAGAAGACGTCGCGCGGGTGGTGGGGCGAGAAATCGAAGGAATCGAAGCGAGTGGAGAGCGCGCGGAGGGGGCGAGGCGCGACGCGGCAGGCGCCGTCGCGCGGCGAGGAGGAGTCGCCGAAACGTTGTGTTAGGGTCGGTCGTAGTCTCAAGTGTAAACCGAGTGAGCGTGAGACTTTGCACGAACGAGGGCGAAGCGGGAGTTATTCAGGGTTCGCGCGGAACCGTTCTCGTCGTCACGTCCCGTGGTGGTCGCGACCCCGCGTCGTGGCTCTGCCGAAAACCAGCGCGCGGTCTCAGTCGAGCGCGCGCGTCGCGAGAACCGTGGCTTTCGCGAAACCGGGTATGACCGTGCACCCCGCGGTCCTACGCAAGATGGACCCCGAGGCTGGCCGGGCGGTGGTCCGCACCATCCCCGTCGCCGCGCTCGTGCCCGCGAAGATGCTCGTGGACCAGGCGGTGCACATCGTGGGACGACACGCCGTGGTACGCCCGAGAGGTTTCTTCGCTCGAACCCAGGACGGCCCGGTCCTCCCTCCCTCGGTCCTCCCTCGCCCCGCGCCCGGAGCTTACACCGCCCACCGCTCCCGCCTCCTCCCCCGGCGCAGCAATTCCCCGGGCGCGAGCGCCTGAACCGAGGTCTGCAGCAGCGGGGGCTCCACTCCCCAGGTGCGCCGCCAACCGCGCGTTCCCGCCAAGAACCGACGCGGTCGGACCAATATTCGCGATACGCGTTCTTCGAACCTCCACGATGAAACCATAAAAAACCAAAACGTTCTCGCGGCGGGCGGCCGCGGCGGAAGAGCTGGAAGAGCGCTCTCGCGAAGCCGTATGAACGCCACCCTCTGACCCAAACGACGAAATCCCCTCCGCGCTCACATCCGCGCGCACCTCCGCGCGAACGTCGTCGTTCATGACTTATTCGTCACGCGACATCAGGCCAATCCGACCCCTGGAAGCGCACGATGGCGGTATTCAAAGACGCTGGCGTGGTGGTGACCACTCCCTCGAGCGGGACGTATGTCATCGAGTGCATAGGCAACGTCGGCGTCCTGGCCGACATGCTCGCCGCGCGCGTGCGCGAGATGGGCGGTGATGACGCGTTGCGCCGAGCGGAGGAGGCGTTTCGCCTCGGATCGGCCGAGGGGACGTCTTCGCGCCCGGCCCGCGGTGCGAAAGGGTCGGCGGCGCGCGCGACGGCGGCGCCCAAGCCGAAGCGCGAGCCGAGCAAAACCAAAGCCGCCATCGCCGCCGCCAAGCGCCGCGCGCGCATCAAGGCGGAGAAACTTGCCGCCGAAGAGGAGGCCAAGAGAGCTTCCCGGGAAGCTCTGTTGCGAGCTTCTCGTGGTCAGACGTCGCCGTCCCGAACCTCGCACGCGCCAGAAAGAGAGACACCTCTCGCGGCGCGCTACGACCACTCGCTCGACGTCGAGCGGGACGTCGCCGAGGCGGCGGAGGCGATGCGCGGGATGCTCCCCGCGGCGGAGCCGAGGCGGACCGAAGCGCCGGGCGCGGAAGCGCGCGGCGCGTTCGCCGAACGCGGAGCGGAACGGAGCCTCCCCGTCGGCGAAGGACGTTCGCCGCCCCCGACGATCCCGTCGGGATCGGCCGAGCGACGCCGCGCGGTCGCGAGCGCGGAGGCGGCGGCGGCGGCGCTCGTCGCCGCGCTCCGCGAGCCTGGGCCAGGCGCGTTCGAGCCGGGATCGTGGGTGCTCGAGCGCCGCGCGGCGGCCGAGGCTGCCGCCGCCGCGGGAAGCGGCCGCAAGCCGCCGCGCGGCGCCGACGCGCGCGAGCCTTTCCCTTTCGCGCCGCAGGAACCACCCGGCGCCGCCGGTCTCGCGCTGCCCTCGCTCGCGCGGGACGTCGCGCTTCTAGCGAACGAGGTGGCGTCGTTCCGCAAAGAGACGCGCGAGGGTCTGGCTTCGGCGTGCGCCAGCCTCGAGCGCGTCGTCGAGAGCATCCGAGAGTCCCTCCGAGGCGAAGAAGGCGGCGCGGCGGCGGCGAAACCGGTCGCGGACGCCCGCGCTCCGCGAGGCGCCGTCGCCGAAAACGAAGACGAAAAAGAGAGAGAAACGGCGGCGGCGGACGAGGCCGCCGCGGCTGTCGCGGCTGTCGCTCCGTCGCCGTTCGAGAGGTCGGCGTTCGTGGCGGAGGCGCGCGCGCTCGCGGCGCTCCGCGAGGAGCGAAAGGGCGCGAAGGCGTCGTCCGACGGCGCTCGCGGCGGAGGCGCGACCGCCGCCTCGGAAGGCGCAGAAGAAAAAGACGAGGCGAGAGGCGGGGCGAGCCCCGTTTCGCGCCGTCGCGGCGAGAGCGGCGAGAGCGCGTCGCCGGACCCCTCGCGGAGCCCGCCTGAGGTTGTGCCGGAGACGCCCGCGGAGGAAAACGCTCGCGCCGCGACGAGCGGCGGCGGGGGATTCGAGCGTGACTCATTACCCATGCGAGCACCGCGTTCGCTCCCGTGACGCTCGGAGCCGCGTGTTTCGTTCGGCGCGACAACGAGAGTTCGCCGCGGACGCTCTCGCGGCGGGAACCGCGACGGCGGCGACGAAGAAGACGAAGAAGACGAAGAGAGGCGCGTGACGTGTTTTGCTTGTTGCGCGGACGCGACGAAATGTTTTCCCTGACGAAGTGGGAGGGGCTGTCGACCGGGACGATTTCCTGATTTTGAAGCTGGTGTCGACACTTTTCTCGTTTCAGACCCTACCTGACGGGGATTCTCGAACCGATAGCGACGGTTCGTGGATGGGGCCGCCAAAAAAAGGTTCATTTGCGTTTGTTTTAGACTAGATGCGCACTTCACAGCGACTGTGTTTTTCCCGAAGTTGAAGAGAGCGTCGGCGGTGAAACGTGGCGCCGCCGATGGTCGACCGGCGCGTTGCACGTCGCGCGCCTCACTGGCACGTGCGGTTGGGTCCCCCCGCCCCACGCAGGCGACGCAGTCCGAGGCGCGCGAAAGCCCTCTCAGTGCACCGCCGACACCTCTCTCGGCCGCGTCGTCCGACCGCAGCGCGCGCGAAGGCAGGCGCCGCCAGATCGGAAGCGCCGACTTGGCCGGCGGCGTCGACGTCGACAGCGCGGCTGAGACGAATCGTCCCGTCGCGATCGCGCGCGGCGTGACGTTCAAGATGTCTTCCGGCTCCGGTACGACCGCGCCTGGTACTCCCCACGAGGGCGAGGACGCCTCCGCGCCCTCTTCCTCGCGCAGGCGGTCCGGGCGCCTGCGCACCATCCACGCGCGCCAGGCGGAGCTCAAAGCCAAGGAGATCCGCTTCCGATGCGCCACCGCGCCGCACGCGGACGTGCGCGTCGTTTCCCTCGGCGCGGCATCGCCCGAGCCGAGCGTGGAGAACAAGGGCATGCGTCCGGACGGTACGCTCGTGCCTTTCGGGTACAGAGTGCAGGGCACGCTGTTCAACGAGCCGCTCGAGGCGTGGGTGTGCGAGGACGGGACGCATCACGTGCGCTGGGGCGCGCCCGGCGACGGCCGCCTGCTGGCCGCGTCGCCCGAGGCGGGTGCGGCGACCACGAAGGACGCCGCCGCGTGCATCGCCGTGGAGCTCGAGCGCCGCGTCACGCAGGACGTGCCGCCCGTGCTCCCGCCGCTGCCTCCCCCCGCGCTCAAGTCCGCGAAGGGCGACCGGAGCGGCGCGGCGGCTGGGAAGAAATCGGGTCGCGCGTGCAGCAACTGCGGGTGCACGTCGCACGCTACGCCGCTCATGCGCCGCGGGCCCAACGGCGTGCGCTCGCTGTGCAACGCGTGCGGCCTGTGGTTCGCGCGGCGAGGCACCATGCGGCCGGTGGAGGGTGGGCCGGTGAACCCCGCCGCGCACGAGCTGCCGAGCGCGACGGACCCGCGCGCCGCGGACGAGCCTCGTCCTTCGGCGGCGGCGACTTCCGGAGCCGCCGAGCGCGACGGCGAAACCCCCGACGCGAAACAGCGCGGCGAGATTCTCGACGCGGACCGCGCGGACCGCGCGGACCGTGGACCGTTTGATTCGGTCACCGACAAACAGCGAACTTCGGCTGCGCGCTCGGACGACGGCGGCGTGTCCTCTGTGGCGGCCCCCGACTCGCCCTCGCGGTCGGTGGACGTCAAGCGCGAGGGCTCGGAGGCGGCGGCGCCGCCGTCCGAGAGCGACGGCAGCGAGGAGGCGAGGTCGTCCCTCGGCCGGCCGGAGCGCGACCCGAAAGCGCCGGCGGTGGCGAAGCCGGAGCCGGAGACGACGGGCGGGAGGTTGGATGACCGACCGGGGACCGTTCTGGAACCGACGCCCGAGGAATCGGCGGCGCGCAAACGCGCCTCCGCGCTGGCGGCGCACGAATCCGCCGAACGCGAGCGCGCGCGCGCGTTTGCGCTCGCCGCGGCGGCGGCGGCGACGGCGGCGGGCGAGAAGTCCGGCGACGGCGTCTTCGGGTACGCGGACGTGCAGGTGCAGCGCGCGCTCCTGGCGCTCCGCGCGGCTCGTGACGACGCGGACGAGGCCACCATCGACGCCGCAGAGCGCGCCATCTCGGCGGCTATCGCCGGCGACGACGGAAAACCCGCCAAGCGCGCCGCGAAGCGCGCGGGGTTCAATTCGCGCGAGGACAAGGCGGGCGCGGGAAAGAGGCTGGACGTCAAGGCGGCGCAGGCGGCGGGGCGCATCGCGGCGGGCGCCGGCGGGGGAAAGCGCGAGAAGACGAGCGGCGCGGGGGGGAAGCGCCGGAAAGGCGCGAAAGGGCTCAAGAAGATCAGCCTCGTCGCGGCGCCGGCGGCGTCCCGCGGCGCCGCCTTCCCCGGCGACGTCGCGCGCCAGCTGCGTTTGGCGCAGCAGCAGCTCGCGCAGTCGCACGCGCCGTTCCCCGTGGGGGTCGTGGGGCACGTGGATGCCGGCCGGGCGCACGGCGTGGGCGCGCAGGGGTACCCGGGGCACGTGAACGGGCACGCCGCGGGCGTTGGACTGAACCCCGCGTCCTTCGGCGGGAGCACGGCGCACGCCGCGCCGCCGCCTAAGTACCTCCACTGGAGCGCCGCGGGCCCGGCGCGCGCGCACGTCCTCGGCGCCCGCGCGTCCGGCGCCGGCTCGCACGTCGGTTACGAGCACACCGCCGCTCCGAGCGCGTGGGTGGGGAACGCGTGGGCGGAGGTGCCCGCGGTGGCTGGCCACGTGGGCGGCGTCGCCAACTCGGCGGGCGCGGTCGCCGGCGGGCCCCCGCCCCCCGCGAACATGCTTTCGTTCGAGTCCGACCTGGACTTCCCGATGGAGGCGGTCGGCCTGACCGGCCTGGGCGGGCCCATCGGAGCGGGCATCGGCGACCCGCTCGCCATGGACGCAGAGCTGGGGCTGCTCCTGGACGCGCCGGGGGACGGGCTCGTCATGGACGGAGGTTTGCTGTGAAGCCGCGACGGCGAAGACCGACGCGGATGAAGAAGTCCTAAAAAACCTTTTACGTAACTACGCGCAAAGTACTTCGTACTCGCGCTAGACGCGTTCACGGCGCGCTCACCACACCCCCGGGCTGGCTACGAAGTGCGAAGCGTCCTTCCCCTCCGGCACATTGGCGTGCGGCTTCTTCCCCGGACACCGTTCCGGCTTCCTCGAGCCGTCCGGCTTGCGCCACCACGCGACGGCGATCGCCTCGACTTTTTTGGCGGCTCGGATGCTCGCCGACTCGCCAGCTTCGGTGAAGGGCGCGCACCGCACGGTGAACATGCCGTGCCTGTTCCCGTACACCACGTCCGTGAGGTAGCGGTCACCGAGCATCACCATGTCCTTCGGGGCGCACTTGAACCTCTCTTCCAGCGCGACGCACGAGCCGCTGGGCTTCTTCGAGCTGTGCCTTAGGAATCCGATCCCCAGCGCCGCTTCCATCGCATCTGCCACCGCGCCGGTCGGGTCGTACTGCGCCAGACCCGCCGAGTTGGAGAGCACGGCGACGTTCTCGGCGCCGAAGACGGCGACGCACTCGTTCAGCGCGTCCGCGACGCGGGGCTCGACGGATTTCTCGTACGGCGCGGTGAGCGTGTTGTCCTTGTCGAACACGCACGCCTTGAACCCCGCGCGCTTCAGCGCGCGCCAGTCGACCCAGCGGATGTCGGGCACCTCCACGTGCGGGATCGCGAGCGCCTTGCTCGAGGTGAAAGCCATGCCCGCGAAGAGCGACACGCCGGCGACGTTCACGCTCTGCATCGCCGCGCCGTACGAGGAGGAGGGCGCGGAGGAGGGCGCGGGTTCCGAGGACGCCGCGGCCTCGGCGTCGCGCGAAGCCGCGGGGCCGCCCGCGGAGGCGCCCGCGCGGCACCGACGCGCGCGGGAACCGCGAGCGACGCGCGCGTGTCGACCGCGCGCGCGCGCGACGGGCGCGGGGACAGCGGAGACATGGAGCGCGCTCCTCAGGGAGCCGCACATCTCGGCGTCCTCGCCGTCGTCCGTGAGCGCGGCGATCGTGGCGAAGGGCGGTGCGCCGAGCACTGAGGAAAGCCGCGCGCTTCGCGCAGGCTTCTCGGGGTGACGCGATGAGTGTGCAAGAAAAACTTTCCCTTCCGCAGCTGCGTCCATTCGCGTTCGCTTTCCGAGAAACGCACAAGCGTGGGCGGCTGAGCGGTCCACGTAGCTCCTTTTCAGAGCGCTTCTTTTTAGAAAAACGTGCCGAACAAAGAGTCACAAAAACGCGAAAAAGCGCGCGACGCTGCCGGCCTCGCGTTTTCCGGATATGCTTTCGGCGGCCGCGAACGTTTCAACGCAATCGTCGCCGACACGCGCACCACTCTCCGCACCCCGCCTGTTTCGGGCGCATCACCTTCCCCTACTCTTCGACTAACATGTCGGCGTTCGCCGCTCTCTCGGCGCCCGTCGCGCGCGCCGCCGCGCCCGCTGCGGGCCGCGCCTCGAAGCAGACCGCGCGCCGCGCGCAGTCCGTCCGCAGCAAGGCTGTGGCCGAGCCCGAGGCTGCCGCCGCTGGCCTCGCGCCGCGCAGTGACGTGCGCAACGTCGCCATCATCGCGCACGTCGACCACGGCAAGACCACGCTGGTGGACTCGATGCTCGCGCAGAGCAAGGTGTTCCGCGATAACGAGAAGGTCGAGACGCGCGTGATGGACAGCAACGACCTCGAGCGCGAGCGCGGCATCACCATCCTCTCCAAGAACACCGCGGTGACGTACAAGGACACCAAGGTGAACATCATCGACACGCCTGGTCACGCTGATTTCGGCGGCGAGGTGGAGCGCGTGCTGAACATGGTCGACGGCGTGCTCCTGCTCGTCGACGCCATCGAGGGCCCCATGCCCCAGACGCGCTTCGTGCTCAAGAAGGCGCTCGAGCTGAACAAGAAGGTGGTCGTGGTGGTGAACAAGATTGACCGCGAGGGGGCGCGCCCGGACTGGGTCGTCGACACCACCTTCGACCTGTTCTGCTCGCTCGGCGCCACGGACGAGCAGTGCGAGTTCCCAGTGGTGTACGCCTCCGGCTTCCAGGGCATCGCCGGCCTCGAGCCCGACGACATGAGCGACACCCTCGAGCCGCTGTTCGACCTCATCGTCAACGAGGTGCCCGAGCCCGTGGTGAACACGACCGCGCCCCTGCAGATGCTGGTCACCAACCTGGACTACGACGAATTCAAGGGCCGCATCGCGCTCGGCCGCGTCAACTCCGGCACCATCTCCAAGGCGCAGAACATCAAGCTCGGTGTTCCCGGCTCGGACGCGCGCAACGGCAAGATCGGCGAGGTGTTTGTGTACAAGAACTTCCAGAAGGAGATCGTGGAGGAGGTGTCCGCGGGCGACATCTGCGCCGTCGCCGGCCTGGACGACGTGATGATCGGCGAGACCATCATGGCGGACGGCGCCGAGCCCCTGCCCACGATCACCGTCGAGGAGCCCACCGTGCGCATGACCTTCTCCGTCAATGGCTCGCCCTTCGCCGGCAAGGAGGGCAAGTTCGTCACCTCGCGCAACATCAAAGACCGTCTCGACCGTGAGCTCGAGCGCAACCTCGCGCTCAAGGTTGAGCCCGGCGACACCGCGGACACCTTCATCGTCTGCGGCCGCGGTGCACTGCACATCACCATCCTCATCGAGAACATGCGTCGCGAGGGCTTCGAGTTCTGCATCGGGCCTCCCCAGGTTATCTACAAGGAGGACGACGCCGGCAAGAAGCTCGAGCCCTTCGAGGAAGCCGTCGTGGAGGTTGGCGAGGAGTACAACGGCTCCGTCGTCGAGCTCCTGGCGAACCGCAAGGGCGAGATGCTGGACCTGGTGACCAACGACAAGGGCATCACCACTATTAAGTACAAGGTGCCCACGCGCGGGCTGCTCGGCGTGCGCAATGCGATCCTCACCGCCACGCGCGGCACCGCCGTGCTCAACACCATCTTCGACGATTACTACCCGTTCGCCGGCGAGATCCAGCAGCGCGACCAGGGCTCTTTGATCGCGTTCGAGACGGGGCAGGCCACCTCGTACGCGCTCTTCTCCGCGCAGGAGCGCGGGCAGATGTTCATCAAGCCCGGCGTGGAGGTATACGAGGGCATGGTGGTGGGCATCCACCAGCGGTCCGGCGACCTGAAGGTGAACGTCGCCAAGCGCAAGGCGGCAACCAACGTGCGCTCCAACAAGGACGCCACCGTGGTGCTCAACGAGCCCAAGTCGCTGTCCCTGGACGACTGCGTGGAGTACATCGGCGAGGACGAGCTCGTGGAGGTGACGCCCCTCAACGTGCGCATCCTGAAGAACCCCAAGATGGACAAGAAGGCCATGAAGCAGCAGGGGAAGAAGTGAGCGACGACCGCATCTTTAAACTTTTAGTGCCAATACTATGCGTAGGAATCTCGCGCGCGGCGCGCGGCTAGGCTCGCCTCGGCGAACGACCCCCGCTAGGACATCCCGCACTCCGCCAGGTCGCGCGTGGTGACCAGCCCCAGCAGCGTCTTTTCCTCGTCCTCCGAGATGACCGGCAGGTACTCCACCGGGTTGCCCGCCTCCATGGTGAGGTGCGCGTCGAACGCCATCGCCGAAGGCGTCGTGGTGCGCGGAAACGCGCCCTTCCCAAAGTTCATCAGCTCGCGCGTCGTCGCCAGCAACACGCTCTCGCCGATCCGCGTCAGCGCGCGCCGCAGGTCCGCGTCGGAGAAGGTGCCCAGTAGCCTCCGCTCCTCGTCCACCACCAGGAGGCACCCGTAGCCCTTGCTGGTGCCCGCCATCCGCACGAGCGCGTCCGCGCCGTTGGTCTCGGGAGAGCAGAGCGGCAAGTCCCGCCACGGCGTCATCACGTCGCCGACGCGGAGCACGAGCCGCTTTCCGATGCGCCCGGCGGGGTGGTTCAGCGCGTACTGGTTCTTCGTCAGGCCCCTGAGCTCCATCAGATACACCGCGCACGTGTCCCCGAACAAGAGCTGCAGCGCGGTGTACGTCACCGGGGGCGCGGGGCGCGAATCGGCCGCGTTCGAAGGCTGCGCGACGTCCTTCGTCGCCTCCGTCCGCCGCCGCGCGACGTCGCCGTCGCCGGGCACGCGGACGTGCAAGTCGGCTCTTTTCGCGAGCGCGCTGTTCGGCGCGTTGGTGCACGCGACGACGAGCGCGCCCTTGGCCTTGGCGTACGGGAGTAACGTCACGAGCTCGTGCGTTTCGCCCGACCCGGAGAGCATCACGAGCACGTCGCCCCCGCGCACCACGCCGATGTCGCCGTGCAGCGCGTCCACGGCGTTGAGGAAGATGGAGCGCGTGCCCGTGCTGGCGAGCGTCTGGCACACCTTCTTGGCCACGAACGAGGTTTTGCCCACGCCGGTGAACAGAGTCGTGCCCTTGCAGTCGATGATCTTCTGGCACAACGCGGCCACCTCGTCGAAGGACAGCTGGTGCGAACGCGGGTGCGCGATGTCAGACGGGATTCGTCGTCGGTGACGACGTCGAGAGCGGGTCGAACGGGAAACGCGCGCGCACCTCGTCGAAGAAGTAGTCCAGGTGTCCCTTCTGCTCCGCGAACAAAGCCTTGACATCCTCGACCTCTATGCGACGCGCGCTGCCCGACGCCTCTTCGGCGCGCCGCTTGCGTCCCGTCTCGGCCCCCATGGTGGAACCGCGCGGACGATTATGTAACAGCGATTTCTCGACTCCACGTTTTTCTCGGTCGTTCGCGCGAAAGCGCAGAAGCCTCAGCCACCGACAGACCGACCGGCGCGACGATTCGCGACCGCGCGCCGCGCGAGCTCTTCGCGGCGCGGTATTTACGGTAATAGTATAATACTCCTCACTCACGCGCCTATTCCCCCCGGTAAGTCCCGGAGCAACGCGTCCATCTCGTCCTCGTCCGAGTCCTCCGTCCGGGTCCCCCGCCCGTCCGCCGCCGCGGCGGCGCCGTCGTCGCCCCCCGTCGCGCGCGCCGCCGGGAAAAGAAAAGCCCCGGGAACCCCGGGGGCGTCGGGCGCTTCGCCGCCCCACAGCCGCGCCGCCGCCGCCTCCGCGACGGCGACCAGGTCCGCGAATTCCGCGCGCGCGTCCGGCCCGGGGCACGTCACGAAGTTCCTCGGAAGCGCGGACCAGGACGCGACGACGGCGCGCGCGTCCTCGGGCGCGACTTCGCGGTGGAAACAGACCCACGCCGCGCGCGGTTTCGATCGAAAAGGCGCGTCGCCGCGTTCGCCCCTCTTCTCCGTCGGCGGCGATTCGGCGGTCTCCGCTTCGTACCCGCGCAGCGACGAGGTGTCCGCGAGGAGCTCGAGCACGCCCCGCAGGTCATCCTCCGCGGAGCGCGCGGGGTCGCGAGACGCGACGGACGCGTGAAGCACCCGCCACCCGCCGTGGGAGTGGGGGGAGCTTCCGAGCTCTCGCGGACCGAAACCGCGCGGACAGGCTCCCGTCGCGGCGCTGAGCTGCGCGACGCGCGTCGCCGCGCCGGCGGGCGCGCCGCGGACCGACCCGGGCGGGAACACCGCGAGAAGAGTCGTCTCGCCCGTTCGCGGCGCGCAGCCTTCTTCGTCCTCCCCTCGTTCGCTCGCGCGTGTGCCATCCGAAGCTCGGCTCTCGTCCGGGAAGAACGCGCACGCGCCGTCCACCACCGCGGTCATGCGCGAGATCCACCGCGCCGGCGCGCGTTCCGAGGCGCGCGTCGCGCGAGTCGCGTCGGCGGCGGCGGCGAGCGCGCGACACCTCAGTTTTTGCCCCCCCGCGGTGACGACGACGGCGCCGCGCGACGCGGCGCCTTCCGACGCGGACGCGCGCGCGAACAGAGCTCGGCGCGCGCCGACGCGCAGCGCGCACGTCGCGCCGTGCACGGCGGCGAGCCTCGCGAACGCCTGCGGGAACTCGCCCGCGCCGTACACGGGCGCCAGCGCGGCGCCGACGCCCGGCCCGAACCTGTGCAGCGACGCCAGGTACGCCGTGAGGCTCTCGAACCCGTTTCGCGCGGGTTCGCTCTCGTCGCCGCTCAGCGCGAGCGCGAACTGCACGGCCGAAGAGGCGCTCGAGGTCCGCGCTAACCCGAGCCGCTCGAGGGCGACGGAAAACAACTCGTCCTCGCGCTCGTACAGAGGCGCGACGACGTCCGCCGACGAGCGCGCCGGTGGCGGTTTCGCCGCCTCCGCCGCCGCGTCGCCGGCGGCGCGCCACTCGCTGC
>MDSV01158855.1_pt1 | contig 18806 bp, 25 predicted proteins | sample 810851 | NCBI WGS metagenome assembly MDSV01 (sample SAMN05326640, study PRJNA326480) | marine metagenome | isolation source: seawater | place: Atlantic Ocean: North East | collected 2012 | reverse complement strand
GTTTTCTGTCATTAATAAGTATTCTATCTCCTCCACCGAATCCCATTATTAATTGGTCGTATAATATCCCAGCTCTACTTAATTGTTTAATGGTAGGTTGTCTAGCACTTTCTTTTCTACCTGTGGTAATCACTATGTAGTAACCTTTAGTATCCCATTCTATCAATCTTTCGTGTGTGCCTGGTAATACTTCCAACTCTAAATTTGGATTTTGAACATCTACTGGATTGGAATGTTTTACCAATGTACCATCTAAGTCACAAAATATAGTCTTTGGTCTACTCATAATTACTCACTTGTTCTTTGCTTAGTTGTCTATATCTGAATATGTCATAATCCACATCCTTACTACCACCGATAATATTTGGATTACGTTCATGCCAGTTACTAAATGATTTTTTTACAATATCAGTTTTTAATAAATTTAATTTGTTTAAATGCCAAATCATTAAAAAATGATGTGATATTGTTTTCCATTGTGGACATTGGCCAGGTAAGGTGTACTCATCTAAGAAATCAAACATACTAGAAAATCCCCCCATCCAATCTGAATTTGAAGCGAATACATGATCTAAAATTTCAGGTGAACTGTCAGGCCATCCGTAACTTATCATATCTGGATGAAACGGTATATGGAATTCATTGACATCCAAATTCTCAAAATGGAATGGTTTATTCCAACAAGTATCGAACCTAGCATTAACCACTAAATCATATTTAAAATAATGTTCATTCTCATATTCCGATACCAAATTCATTACTTCTTTAAAACCATACCACCTACTATAGTGAGCTATAACTCTATCAATATTTCCACCCTTCAGATGTTCTGGTATTTTAAAATCTATCTGAGGTATTAATTTACACTTAACAGGTGATATATGTCGATTGAATTCTTTCATAAAATCTGTATGCCAACTAAATATAAAAAAATCTACATCATTGAAAGGTTTTATATATTTGTCTAATAAATTACTAACATATCTCAGAACTAAAAGTTGGTCATCACGTGGACTACCACTTGAATTCTTGCCAGATAATCCACCAACCAATCCATTTATTGTGTAAGCTATTTTCATACTTTACAAATAACCCCTTCTCTATCAATCATTTTCCAACCTGACTTAGTTAGGAAACCAACGTCCTCACCAATTTTGGTATCCACTTTTATCTTACCTTCTTCTATCTTATCATCTATCGACTTCCTAATATTCCTATTATTAGGATTACCATAATCATCCAATATAATAATTGGCCTATCAAAATAATCAATACACTTTTGTATGTCTACTGCAACCTGTGGATAGTCATGACTAGCATCTACAAATACAACATCCACTTGTGGAAAATCCCAAGTGTCATTCGTTACATCCATAACTGAGCATTCCAAATTGTCAACATCTTTACATTTTTCTTTTATTAACTGAACATTATCTGCACTTCTATCAACTGCATAAACCTTATTAAATATCTGAGCAAACACTCTTGTAGTATCACCATGACAAGCTCCTAACTCTAATACATTCATTTTTTTATATTTATCATCTTTGAAAAATTCAAATAAATCGGATTTAAATTTTCTAGAAGTAGCATTCTTAAAAGTATCTTTGTGATTCACACTATTAAGTACTAATTCATTTTCGTTAAATGTATAATTATTTTTTATAAAATCCCACGTACGTTTCATCATATCTGTTCGTTGGTCTTTAGGTATACCATTAAAACTGTAATTGTATCCGTATTTTATGAAAAATGGTGTCTTATCTTCATCTAACTGCCAATTATAACTAAACAGTTCTTTCCGTTGTAAGTGTGTTATTTTAAAAGGAAGTGGTAAGTCTATATTCATATCAACTTTGTTTAACTGTAACCAATAATTCATTGGTGTTTGCTCATTCCCTTTTTTAACAGCTACATCTTGTAGTCTACAAAACTCATCTATATTGTTTATGTAAAACTCCTTAAATTTTTGGAATAATTCTTTATGTGATTCATTGAAAATCATAAAACCAGAGTTTACATATTTAGACATATCTAATTCAAACCCATTAAATATATCCTTATAACCTTGAATACTTTCGTATATCCACCTTATATTATCCATATCTCTACAAGCAGTAAATTTTCTGTCAGTCATTTTAAAAAAATTAGGCATATCCCATCTAGCCATAAAAGAACTATCAACTAAACATATTTGGTCATACTCTATATTTCTCTTATCAAGTTCATCAAAGACAAAAAGTGCTTTTTGCCAATTAACTCTATACTTAACTAAATCTTCCTCTATTGGTTCTGTAAATGGTACGAATAAACAACCATTACGTTCGCACCAATACTCCCAAGTCTTTTTTGAATATTGAAAGTAATTATAACCACCATACTTATCTATATGACTTTCATTTACTACTGCTGGCCACCATATTACATTTTTTTTCATTATGTTAATCCTGTCTTAAAAATCTATGCTCACCCTCTCCGGAATACCTTAGATAATCAATATTAGTATAATCATATCCTTCAATCCTATAATTAATCCAACTTCCAGCAAAAGGCCTGTTAATATTTATACACCCTGCAATCATGTCAATACCACCACCTACATCCATAAAAATAGCATTTGTATATTTTTTAAATTTATGAAGCACACCTGATTTAGCATGACCAATACCTAATAAAAATATATCAGAAGTAGATTTTTTTAATTGATTCCCTACAAAATCCTCTACGGAATTTATATCATCACATGCAAATTTTTGTGGAAAGTTAATATAATCATTAAACTTATCTATACCTAAATATTCTTTATATTCATCATACATTAATAGTTCTTCAATTAGTTCCATTTTTTCACTAGCACCGATTAAACCTATCTTACCCTGAAATTGATTAAAGAACCATTTATTAGAGACTAACCCATAACCATATTCAGCTGGATAACTTATGTCTCTATCTATTACCTCATTGAACTTACTTATATTTTCCGGATAAATTTCACAGGTATAATAATCATTTAGTTTACAACCACTCACAAATTCACTATGATTTATATCATCAAAAGAAACACCTAAAGCTCTACTACCAGGTGCTGCACTTCCAAATGGTTGTTTGGTTAAAAAATAATAATCACCATCGCCAAATTTGTAAAATGTTTTAGATTCTTTTTCATCAACTAATTGTTTCATATGAGTTTTATATACATCTAAACCCTCTTGAAATTGTGGAAATGAATTAGGATTAGTAAAACAATTATGTGAGTCTAAGTTTTCAGTACCTTCTATTTTATATAAATCTAAATACATTATAGTTGTGTGTTATAAAATTCATTAACCCAATAGATTACATAATCAATATCCTCTTCAACCATTCTATTATGACAAGGTAATGTAATAAATTTTCCCCATTCAGTATCTGCTACCGGATATTCTCTATTCTGTAATAATGGTGTATACTTATGCAATGGTTTAAAATGTACTGATGTATGTATTTTCTTATCAGCTAGATAATCAATCATATCATCCCTAACATCTTCAGAGACTCTTGGACAATAATATTGTACAGTATCGGAATATGGTGGCCTTTCCATAACATCTGGTAATTCTGAATTGTATCTGGATTGTACGTGTCTACGAAATTCTAAATTAGCTGGTAGTTTTTTCATCTGTTCCAAACATATAGCAGCCATAATATCAATCATATAGTATTTATACCCTACCAAATCTACTTGATAATCCCAAGCATAACCAGGTTTTCCACTAGCACCTTGTGTTCTACTCCAAGTAGACGATACCCCAAACCAAGTCATCTCCCTACACTTATCAGCTAATTGTTTATCATTGGTTGTTATCATTCCACCATCTCCACATGGCATAGTCTTAACTGCTTGAAATGACCATACGGCTGCATCTCCACCCAAACCAGCACCTGGTGTATAACAACTATGAGCGGTATCTTCAAGTATAAATCCACCAAAAACTTTTCTCAGTGCTTCGTAGTCAGCAGGAACACCTGCCTGATTTACTGCTATCAAAACTTCACTATTTGGTTTCTTATATCGCTCCACATCTTCTGAATCTATACATAGTGTATCTCTTTTTACATCAACTATATTAGTAGTAAATCCATTCCACAATGGAATCATAGCAGTCGCTATAAATGATATGGTTGGATTTATCACATCTATATCCTTCAAACCTAAAGCTTTCATTATTAAATCTTGACCATGTGAAGCACTCGTAACCGCCACTGCGTATTTATGACCAACCATCTCGGCAAACTTTTCCTCAAACTCTGCAACTTTAGGACCTTTACCCCACCATCCACTTTCAATAACTTCTTGTAATGCCTGTACTTCTTCCTTACCACCTTTTGGGCCAAGCACTGGTAACATATTTTCTCGTATTTTCATTTATAACTCCTTGTAGAAACTTACAAACTCATCAAATAATTCTTGTACAGGAGAATCATAGATATCATTGTTTTTGTATTTATCAAAATTTTTAAAATGTTTAAAATTCATTAAATCTTTTTCCCAACCTAACTCTAATCTAAAACCCTCTTCTTTAGTCTGTTGAGTAAAAGTTGGTGTATTAACAAAGAATGGAACTACAGCAGCACCACTTGCACCATAAATACTACATTTGGTATTCTTTAATATCGCTAATTGTTTTTCAAATGAATCAGAATCATCTTTATCCATTTCAAAATCCATTATCTTATGTTGTAAGTCTTTGAATAGTTGATGACTTGCTAAACCGTTTGAACCACCACGACTACCCTGTGTTTTAATAGATAATGAAATTATATTAACATCTAATTCATCAATTAATTTCTTTGTAAAAATTGGCCAATTATCAGGATTCCAATCTAAATAACAACGATTACCATGTCTAGTTCTTGTACGAGCCATCAAAAATATAGTAGGGCTGTCATTGTTAAAGTAATCATTTACCTTAGACATAACATCTTGTTTAATATTATCATCTACTTTATAATGCACATATTCACCAAATGGATAATCTTCTAAACACCTTTCTCTGGTGATAGGAATATCTTTTGGTTTATGGATAGCCATTTCGGTAAAACCTCTGTTTTTTAAATCTTCAACAACTTTATCTAAATGTTCTAAAAAATTCTTTGGAATTATATCTTGACCATTGATATGTTCACCATATGTAGCTGGAAATTGTAAAGTTTCTTCCAACTCTGGAGGATGAGGAATATACTCATCTATAAAATCTTTATAAGCCACACCTCTCCCATCAAAACCCAAGTGAACTGCATAACAATCTTTAAAATGATCATTTCTTACCTTCCTACACTCTGGATTCCACCAACTTAATTCATAACTAAATTCACCAACCCAAGGTCCAAATATTATAACTTTTTTACTCATAAATGCCTTCCCAATAATTTATCATTTCATCTAACATTGTTTCAAAATTGTATTCTGCTTTAAATCCTATAGATTTTAATTTTGAAGAATCCCCCTTTAAATGTACTAATTCTTCAGGCCTCAAATACTTTTGACTAACACCAACATAATCCTTATAATCTAAATTTAATTTAGAAAAGGTATACTTACACAAGTCTCTTACTGAGTGTGAAATACCAGTAGCACAGACATAATCATTTGGTTTATTCTGTTCTAATATCATAGTCATAGCTCTAACATAATCTTTTGCATGACCCCAATCCCTTGTAGCATCCAAGTTACCCAATAATAATTTGTCTGATAATCCATATTTAATTTTAACTGCTTCCTTAACAACCTTATTTGTAACAAAATTAGTACCTCTTCTTGGTGATTCGTGATTAAACAAAATACCATTACTTATATACATATCATAAGAATTTCTGTAATTACAAGAAATATTATAAGCATAAACTTTTGCACATCCATAAGGACTAACTGGATGCATAGGTGTTGTTTCTCTTTGAAATCCATCATCGTCAAATGCATTACCAAACATTTCTGATGATGAAGCTTGGTAAACTCTTATATTTTTATCTGTAAGTTTGATAGATTCTAATAAGTTTAATGTACCCAATGCAACAACTTGTGTCGTATAAATTGGTTGGTCGAATGATATTCTAACATGAGATTGTGCTGCTAAATTATAAACCTCATCAGGTTTAAATAATTGTAAAACCCTCATTAGTGACGACATATCCAACATATCAGCATATTCTAATTTTAAATTATTAAATATGTCATCCAATCTAGCGGTTTGATTTTCTGCAACAGAGTTTCTTTTTAAAATACCACATACATCATAACCCCTTTCTAACAATAACTCTGCGAGGTATGAACCATCTTGTCCATTTATTCCTGTTATAAGTGCTTTCATGATGTATACCTATTTACTATTTTACTAACCAACTCTATTTCATCTTCAGTTATATGTGGGTTATTAGGTACATAAAAACCATAGGTATCAATTTCTACAACGTTAGGTAATTCTAACCGTCCATACTCTTTTACATAAAATGGTTGTGTTCCCATAGAACCACAAATCATAGGTCTAACCTCAACACTATTTCTCTCTAAATCTTCAACTATTTTATCCCTATTAGGATGTATTACGGGATAAGCAAAGTTAGAGGTAAAATCATTTAACTCTGTATTTGGTTTCCAATAATTATTTTTTATTAATTCTTGATATGCTAAATAATTATACTCCCTTTTTACACCCCAGCTATCTAACTTATCAATCTGAGATAATCCGATGTATGCCTGTAAATCCGTAGATCTAACATTAAAACCTTGATAGTAAAAAGTATATAGTGAGTTAAAGGTAGAGACATCCCAATCTTGCTGTAATTCAATCTGTTTCTCTGTATCTAAATCCCTATCCCAGCCATGAGCTCTTATCGATATTAATATATCATACAAATCCTTATCATCGGTTGAAATAAAACCACCTTCAATTGTAGATATATGATGTCCAAAGAATGTAGAGAAACTTGACATCCTACCAAATGTGCCTAATTTCTTATCTCTGTATTTAGAACCCATTGACTCACACGCATCCTCTAATAAAATTACATCATATTTCTCACATAAGTTTACAACCTTATCCATCTCAGGAACTAATCCCAATACCGAAACGAACATCAATACTGATGGTGATTCTCTTTTAAATATCTCTTCTAAGTTATTTAAATCGGCTGACAAATCCCTTTTATTAGAATCACATAGTATTGGTTCTAAACCCAACTGCATAACTGGTGCTAAATCAGTAGACCAAGCAACAGACGGAACTACGACTTTATTATTTTTTAAATACTCACCTTGTTTTAGTGACGATAACATTAACAAATTAGCAGATGAACCAGAATTACAGAATACTGAATATTTTCTACCCAACCAATTAGAGTATTTCTTCTCTAATTCTAATGTTACAGGTCCTTTTGTTAATCTCGGATAAGTTTTTAACCAATCAACTAGTCTGTCTATATCATTATTATCAATTGTATCTTTCACTAAAGTTATCATAAACTCTCCTTATTCCCTTAGACAATGGTGTAAATTTAAAATCACCTAATACTGATAGTAATTTTGATGAATCAACATCTTTTCTATATTGACCATCTGGTTTTGTATTATCATAAGTAATTTCTAAATTACTCTTACCACAAGCTTTCATTCCAATTTTAGTTATATCTTCTATTGAATGAACATAATCTGGTGCAACATTATAATTTCCTGTTATATTATTTCTAATAATATACTCAATGACTCTAGCTAAATCACCAGCATACATAAATTGTCTTAATGGTTTACCAGTTCCCCATATCTCTATACTATCTTCAGCTTCATATATTTTTTTTATTAAAGCAGAAACAAAATGACTATGATGTTCTTCGTACTTATCATATTCACCATATAGGTTACATGGAATTATATATGACCAATCTCTTTTATGCTCTTTTACATAAGAATCTATCTGAGAAGCCATAAGTCTCTTTGACATAGCATAGGCAAAATTGTCAGGTGGTGGAGGACCGTTGAACAAATCTTCCTCTTTCATTGGATACTCTTCTAAGACATCAGGATACATGCAAGTACTACCCATAGCAATAACTTTTTCTACATTATGTTCGTGACAAGCTCTAAGTAGATTGGTGTTCATCAAAGTATTTTCTTCAAGGTATTCTACTGGATGAGCTATATTATCGATTATACCACCAACCCTAGCTGCTAAATGAATAACGATATCTGGTTTAAATATGTAAAGTAAGTCATCAACCCTATTTGGATTTAATAAATTCCATGGTTTAGAACCTACATAATTCGCTTGTGGTAAAATATCTTTTAAATGTTTACCAACTAATCCACTTCCACCTGTAACTAATATATTCATAAATTTAACATCTTTTTTATAGTTGACTTATCATCATCAAACATAAAATCCATACTTTCACTATCTTTGTACCAATCTGATTTTAAATTACCTTGTTTATACAAATGACAAGATTGTACAACATACTTATCAGTTGTACCAATTACTCTGTAACCATCATTTTTACAGGAACTATCAAGTTCCCATTCCCATAAATTCATATTGTCGTTAAAATACTTTAAAAAATAATCTTTAGACCACATTGACCAAACTGCAGATTTTCTGTAATCTGCATACTGGCCCATCTCTATAACATTAAAATCTTTTTGCTCATCAATAATATTATGTGGTTTGTTACTTACTTGGTCTGTTAATGAAAATCTATGTATATTTTCTTTTACAAATTTATCTTTTATAAACTCCAACAAATCTATATTAACACCTCTAATCAATAAAAAATCATCTACTGAAAATATAAAATGATTATCATTTACACCTTCAAAAAACTTTATTAAGTCACCACCTATATGGTTAGCTCCTCTGTCATCACCTAAAGAAATAAATTTAAAATTGTCATTTAACTTAAAGGTTGGGCTTGTATAACCAAGAATTGTAACTTGTTGTGACGAGCTCCAATATTTATTAAAGCAGTATTGAAACCCCTCAATGGTATCTATTCCCCTATCGGATGTTAATATGTAAATATTAATTTTCTTGCCCCACACTATCTAAGTTATTAAAAACATCATACATATGTAAAACTAAATTTTGTAGATTATATTTTTCTATAAATTGTGTTCTCATATTTTGAACTAATTTTTCTCTTATGTTTTTGTAATCTGATAATACATAATCAATCTTTTCTTCTAAATTAGACCAATCATAATTAACTGCAATGTACGTTTCATTATCCTCATAGATAAATGGCTCTGATGAAATGTAACTCATATCTGGTTTCATCAATACACTACCAAACATAGCCGATTCTAAGTCTCTTGGTGCCATCTCACCATATCCAAGTGGTGCCATAATAATTTTAGAATCGTACATTTTCTGATAGTACTCCTCAATAGGTATTCTTTTACCATCCACTAAACCAGCTATTTTATACTTATCACCTAACGTATCCATTAATTTTTTTCTATGTGGATCATAATAATCAGTTTGACTAACATCGTGCTCATAAACCGTTTCCTTTGTTGGATATCCAAACATACACGACACATCATATGGTTTTTCTTTACTGTAATCTAACCAATTAGGTTGAACTGTGTGTAACCAATTGCAACCAGTTAATTTCATTTTTGATTTTAGAGTATCTATATCAGGTACAGAATAATCACCCTCACCCCAATAATACCTACCATTAGCCCAACCCTTTTTATATAAATCAAAGTCTTTTAAATATGTATTTTTTAAAAACAATAAAGCATTTGATTCCCTAAAGACATCTATAGTTCCTATTAGCGTAGTTGCATCTTGACCATCTACTATAAAATAGTCACCAGTAATTTTTGATAGAAACTCTAATCCACCCTCTACCGATTCTTTTAATGATTTTTTCTTATCTATTATACTAGCTTGACCTACGAAAGCATAATCATAATCATCCGAAGTGGTGAACTCTATACCAACCTCTTTAAAGATATTTTGAGCCATAACAAATGGTCTAAATGTAGTTTCATTTCTATGAATATGATTTTCACATAATTTAATTTTTATCACGTCCGTACCAATAAATCTTTACTAAAGTTATCCATATAGAACTTATTTTGAGTTTCTTGTTTTTCTTTTGTTTTTGGGTGATACAAGCTCAATTCCTCTTGTGGTGGTAGATGTGAATATGTTTTACATCCTTCAATGTATTCGTGAAGAGGTCTTGTCCACCTTATGTTTTTCTGATTTCTAAATACTCTTGCTTGATAATCGGGATAATTTACCCATCCGTTTTCAGTTACTCTCCAACCCCATTTCTGCACATCTTCTTGTGTAAATCCATCAACCGTATTTACTCTTGGTATCCATACTAAATCAACATCATTTATTTCTAATATCTGTTTAAGCTGGTTAAGTAACATTTCATTTGGATACTCATCAGCATCTATATGAAATATGTAATCACCCGTTGAGTTTTCTATAACTGAATTCTTTTGAGCAGAGAAGTCACCATTTAATTTTCGGTGATAAACTTTCATAGGTTTATAACAATCAGAAAACTTTTTTGAGTAAACATCCAACTCAAACCTTACAGCGTCATCATCACCATCAATACAAACTACCACTTCGTCTTGGTCATCGATATGATTGTATAATATTTCTAGTAATCTTTTTACCTCACTAGCTTCATTATAAACTGTAATACCGTAACTAATTTTCAATTAAACCTCTCTTTTCCCCTCAGTATTCTTATTACCAAAAAACTGGCGTTTAGTGCTTTCTGGTATGGGTATAGATTGATAGTATACCCCACTCTTTTTAGCTACTTCCCAAACATAGGTTCTATAAATTGGTTCTTTACCTAAAAGGTATTTAATTCTCTTATAAACAGATTCTTTGGCTCCACCCCAAAATAAATCTGATTTTTTCAAATCAACTCTGTAAATGTCTTTGGTTTCATCTATTGGAACGATTGTTCCCAGCTTATTAAATATCTGAGTTACGACTTTAGCACCTTCTTTTATTGTGCGAATACTTTGTTCAGCTAACTTTAAACCTATTAAATGAAAAGTTCTCTGTTGGTTAACAACTGTAATAAATTTAGGATTCAAAACTAATATAGTATGTTCTCTACTTTTTCCAGTTCGTTCACTCTTATACTTAAAACTGATAATATCACCAGCTTTAATTTCGTTCCAAGAAGTTGCTAGTCTAGCCATTACCTATATCTCTAGTGATGCCCATAGCTTTACAAGCTTCTACAAATTCATATTGTCCAAATGTTTTTGCATTTTCAATATCTAGTCTCTGAGTATGATTGTTATAAATAGCTTGTTCATCTTCAGGAATGTCAATAACTGTTGCATACTTCCAAGAATAACCATGTATAGTACCCTCTGGAAAAATCATACCTAATTTACCCATATTAATTACAGCTGGAAACCATACTATATTTCTAATTGTATCCTCAAATTTAGAATCCCTTACCAACTTAGGTGAATTTTTAAGATTCTCAGTAAGTTTAAAGCTACCAATTTCATATCTAGAATCACTCATAAAACCACATTTAAAACAAAGATAAGAACTAAAATCTTCTTGTACTTCCTCAAAACAATGATTTGTATCAAAACAAACTGGACAGGTTATTATTTTCTCCATACTAAACCTTCTTTAATTTTGGTAATTTAATTTTTGGAGATTCAGTAGAACCAACTTTTTTCAATTTAGGTAATTCTAATTTAACCTCTTTAGGAAATTCAGGTACGTGTTTATCTAAAATTTTACCAAGTTCTAATGTCATCGCTTTCAATGAAAATTTAGTTCTATTATACATTGATAATTTTTTAGCACCAAGTATATATTTCCTATGATTTTTATATAATTCTTTCATAGTAGAAGAAGCCTGTTGATAATTAACAGTAAACCACTTTGCCCCCTCAACATGATATTCATCAGGAAATGAACCCTTTTCTAAATTCTGTAAAGAACCATCAATTAAAAATGCATTAGGTTTTTTTAAAAAATCTACATGACCACTCCAGTTAGAAACAACGACTGGTTTTTCGGATAATGAAGCTTCAAGCAATGGTCTTCCAAATCCCTCTCCATGCGTGAATGAAACATGAGCCTTTACCTTTGGATGGTTATACAAACCATTCATCTCATCATCAGTAAAATCTCCATGTAATAGATACACGTTAGGTAAATCACCTTTTATATCTTTTTTAATATCATTAATTTTATTCAACATAGCTTCTCTATCTAATACAGAATATCCTGCTCCGCTTGTTTTCATTATTAATGCTGGCTTCCGTTTTATATTTTTAAATGTTTCGCAAAATACCCTAACTAGCATACCTGTATCTTTTCTATCGTGACCTACTTTACCTTGTAACCAATGACCAACATATAAAAAATTAAAAGTTTCATCTATCTTATTCATTTCATCTACAAAACTTTTTGAAAATTCTTTAGTTGGTTTGAATATATTTGTATCTGCACCTTCAAATAAAACTTCTAATGGTTTTTCATTTTTAAGTTCACCAATCTTTTCATTACTCTTCTCATCAAATACATCAAATGATGTTCTTTTTATTGTATCTTTTACAAAATTTGAAGGTACAATATTTAAATTCATTTTATTAATACCCTCAATCCATTTCGGTGGACACACAGTAGTTTCTAAACCAGCAGTTATACCTATATTATACTTACCAACTGCAGAAAACTCATTTGGTATTACAATATGTATGTGTAATTCAGGCTGTCTTTCTAATTGTGGATTTTCTAATAATCTATCAATAATCATTTTATCATTTGGATTATCTTTGTGTAGTGCGTTCATAGGTGTATTACCCCACCTAACCGGCCAAATCCTTAAATCATATTTATCCAATTTAATTAAAGCTCTACATATATCCCTACTGTGGGCACCATATCCACTTCTTGTTGCAACTGGTGCGGTAACTAAACATATTGGTTTATCACTCATAATAACCTCTTATTTAAACGGCGATTCTAAAAACTTTTTTAAACCTCTAACAACACTTGTCCAAAAGATATCCTCTGAACCTCTAAAATTACCCACTACATTTTTTCTCTTTGTAGCTTTCTTTACTCTAGGCATCATATTCTCCTTATGCTTTATATAATGTATAACGTTTTCTTGGTTTCCATTTTTTGAATGCGGTTTCCATGTGGTCTATAAAATTCTGACACATAGACTTAGCAGACATCATAGCATCCTTACCCATAACAAATTCATGACCTTTCATGCCATATTCTTTCCTATTGTCTGAACCCTCATCATACCAATCTTTCATAGCTTGTGCAACATCATCGAATCTACATCTATCATCAAATATATATGGTGTTGGTATTGAACCAACCATAGACCTATTTGAAGGCCAAACCGGCTTACACCAATCACCCCAAGTTAAATCAGGATTATTAGCCCATTTTCTATCATCGTGTAGTGATTGAATTTCATCGTAATCTTTGTAGGTTAATAGTTTATCATTCAATTTAAAACCACATTGATCCTGTAAACCACCCGTTACGTTTACCGTAATAGGTGTTGCAGCCATCAACGATTCACAAGTTCCTAATCCAAATCCCTCATTAGAAGCAATATTTATAGTTATATCAGCCATATTATACAACCAATTCAACTGGTTAGGTTCTAATTTGTTATCACTAAAATATACTTTACAACCTGGTGCTATCGTATTAGCAACAACTGGTAAGTCCGTACCATTTTCGTCTCGTGGTTGAGTATGCATTAACAAACAACATTTATCAGCTTCTTCTTTAGGTAACATATCACAAAATGTTTTAAAAGCTAATACCAAATCACCAGGAGATTTACGGCGTATATTTCTGTTATTATAAAAGATAATAAATTCAATTTTTTCATCAGTAAGTTGTTTTCTCATTTCTTGTACTTTTTTATACTCATCATCATAGATACTGATAGGATAAAAGTTTTTCTCATTTATTCCATGTGGTATATAGGTACAATCCCAATCTGTACGAGGTTTCTTTTTTGCGACTTCATTTACAATAGCTACTGTTTGTTTAGATATATTCATAATCAAATCACAAGACTCATAAAAAAATTCATTATAGTATGGAGCTGGCCAATCATCCCATATATTATAATAAAAAATAGGCATTTCTTGTCTAATTTCATGTTCCATATCATACAACCAACCCCAAAATCTTGGGTCTGTATAATGTAAGATTGCATCAGGTTTTTCTATATTAATTAAATTACGAATTAATTCTTGATTACCATATCCACTAATAGGATAAATTCTAAGAAATGCATCTTTAATACCAGTTTCCTTACGAACTGTTTCATTCATATCTACTATCTTACCCTGTTCGGGATGTTTTATAGCACCACCAGCTTGAACCCAATCGTACTTATCAAGTGTTCCAAGTACAAACTCTTTTGACATCGTGCCAACTCCAGATGTCATTCTCAAATCATCCGATAATAGTAAAATTTTCTTTTTAGCCATTTAAAACCTCTTTTTTCTTAGAATTTGAATCTTTAAAATGTTTTTTTAAAACACTTAATTTATCCTCATATCCAGCAATTATATCTAACTCACCTTCAACTGTTTCTATGATATTTGGATGTTCTCCAACTCCAACAGTATTTTCCAACATTATTTCCACATTTATTTTGTGTGCAGAAAGTTCGCCTTCAAATTTTAATTTAAGAGCTTTAATTATATCGTCTCTTAATTGCATCATAATCTACTCCCACTTGGTTTAAGGTTATTATATTGATGAATCTTTGATTTGAAATCGCCATCTAACAGATATAAATCCATTGAACGATTTACTAACTTTTGTAATGTGAATTCATCAGATAAAGCATTTAATTTAAACTTTTTATATAAATCTTGTAATATTTTTACTGATGTTAATTTATAATCCATAAAAAACCCTTTTAATATATACATATATAAATATATACTAATTAATTATTTTAACCATTTTTTTTTCTTTTTCAGCATGTCTGATAGTATCCATAGTTCCTCTTGATTCCACACCATTTGGTATAAAGGCTACTATTATATTACAGTACTCAGCTATCTGTTTGTTTCGTTTGAAGTAGTTAGTAATATAATATGGTTTATTATAGTGATTTGCTGATAACTTACAATGCATATTATGACTATAGTGTGATGGTGGAAATTCTACATAATCCATGTCAAATTCAAGAGCAATCTTCTTAGCATATCCATCTGCCCCTTCTTTTTGACCACCACTAACTATTTCTACTTTATCATTATACTTTGTCTTTATTTCAAATATTAAATCTTTTATTTTTTTTTTATCAGTATACTCTCTACTGCCTACTATCCCAATTTTAATCTTCGTAGTCATTTCTCTTTTGTCTTTTTGGTGGTTTATCCTGTTTAATAAATTTTATACAATTATATAATTCAGTTAATCCTTCTACAATCCTATCATTACTTACATATTTGTACTTAAATCTATATCTATCGTTTTTAGGAGATGTCGTTGGAATTATATCAAAAAATACAAACTCGTGTGGTTCGACATCAGAAGTTTGCTTTACAATAGTTTTAAAATGTAATTTATCTTCCCATCGAATTAAAAACTTTTTTAAATCAGTAGAACTTATCTCATTATTCTCATACCACAAATGCAATAAGATGGTAGTGCTCAAATTTTTATGAGTTTTATTTATCATTTCCATAATTTCATCTTCGTTATCAGTATTTATAAAATCTGATAATTTCATTCTTACTCGTATATTACTTATCATTATACAACTCCAACGTTACAATGTTCAGTTTGGTTAAATTCACACCATTTACAATTTTTCTTTGAAGGCCTTTTTATATAAGTATGTTCTACGTTGTGTTCACCATCAGAAAAAGATTCACCTATAAATTGTTTTAAGTTATTCATAACCTTATTAACTGAAGGTTTACCACTAGCAGGACTAAAGGTTTGAACTCTTCGTTGTGGAAAATCAACCTTTGTATACAACTTTCTTTTAACAATAAAATACTCTACATCAATCTTATCAAGTGATATATTGTTCTCTGCTCCATAGAATTGTTTATATAACAATAATTGGTCTGTTTTATTCTTATCAGACTTCATGTATTTATTCCAACCCATTGTAGAAGTCTTTATATCTATAATCTTATATCTATCTCTAACCTTATCATATATAACTACATCCATATAACCAATAAATTTAATATCATTTGGTAAATTGTAATTAATTGGAACTTCTATACCAACTAACTCATAACCCTTTTTACTAAAATAATTAGCTCTTTTCTTCTTAAACCAGTCTAATATTAATAAACCATGCTGGTAAAACTCTTCCATTTCTTGCTGTTCACAAAAAACCTCACCACCATTCTTTTCCATTATGGTGGTATAATTATATTTCATTCTATGTAGTAGCATTTCTTCTAATGGTAGTGCATCAGCCATCTTAATGGTATCATTATACATTACTGTAAGATATGTCTGTAACACCTCATGCATAGAAGTACCAAACATAGTGTGAATACTATCCGTAAACTCACTTAGTTTATCAATGTAATTTAGCTTCCACTTGTATGGACAAGTTACCCATTGATTGTACTGACTATAACTTATTTTTTTCATTTACCCCACTTACCATTTTTTACTATGGTAGCCATAATTCCATAATTAGATATATCAAGAAAAGCATCTTCCATTGGTTCATTTTCAACAGCGTTCTGACGTCCACTCATTAATAAAGTTTTTAGCCTTTGTATCTTATCATTCATTCTAAACCACAAACCTGTAAGGGATAGATGTACCTCATCCTTTGTTATTAATTGTGTTCCAACTGAGATATTACCAGGCCCATAATCATGTTGTTTATGTAAGAACAATTCATATTGCTCTCTTTGTAACCTACGAAACTCAGCAGTCATCACAGGCCATTCTTTTTCCATCATTGTAATAATATCTTCTTTTGGTTTCTTTGATAATACGTTTTTAGTATCTTTTATAACTTTCATATAGTATCCTAATTTAACAACTAAATATACACATAAAATTGTATATAAGTCAAGATTTAATTTTCATTTCCTGCAGTATATCCACCAACACTACCAAGCACATTCAATCCAGCTTTCTCTATCTTTTTAGGTTCAATACCCCACTTCTGTGCAAGCTGTCCTAATTCTAACATACCACCTTCTGTGAGCATTAGCATCTCAATAAACTCTACTGCTTCTTTTTTACTTATTTTTTCTTCATTAACTACTACGTTAATTAACCAATTTGGATGATTCATTTGATTTTTCCCCTTTGTGTATTTTAACCATTGCTTACCCTTTGGTAATACGTTGGTATACAATTTATATAATTCTTTTGGTTTTAAATTATATTTTTGTAATTCATTTACTAATTCTACCCATTCCATTTTCATAGATAAAAATCTATGCGTCATATAATTAGACCAAGACTTCTTATCTTCTTCAGATATATCATCCCAATAAGTAGGATTTTGTACATCTGTAATTTGTTTTATATGATCGAATAGACTTTTCTTTTTCATTTTACCCCATCAAATCAGGTCGTGAAAGTGATTCCTCTTTAGGTTCTTCATTCATACCAGCTTCGCCCATCATAGACTTTGGTACAGAACCACAATTACCACAGCTGTATACTTGAATTGGTATCATAGCCTCTTGACCAGTTGGGGATACCAAAGCCGATAATCTCTTTATAAAAAATGATTGTATAAAGGAATAGTTACCACACTCCTCACAATTTACGGTTTCGGCTTGTGATAAATCCACTTGTACTTTTGGTTGTGGTATTGGTTTTCGTGCTTTCATATTCATATTAGTTCTCCTTAAATAATTTCGTCTATTAATCCATACTTTTTACAAGTCATAGCATCCCATAGCAAATCATGCTTGAGTATTTCACCAAGTTCTTTCATAGGAACTTTGGTATATTTCTTATAGACATTTCTAATTGTGTTCATCATCAAATCTAAATTCTGTTTTTCATCTTCAAAGTTGGCGTAAGTTCCCCAAAAATTACTTGATAACTGATGTATCAACATATATGAGTTTCTACTCATAGCTCTGTAAGAACCAACAACTGAAAGAAATGTTGCTGCACTGGCTGCAAATCCATCCACATAAGTATGAACTGGAACTTTACATCTTAGTATTGTATCCATAGATGAAATACCAGCCGTTATAGAACCACCACCTGAATTGATAAATATTTTAATTGGTGGTGGTTGGTCTAAATCCAATGTATTTTTTAATGTTAAGCTTTTAGATTCTATTTCACCTATCTTTTTATTAAGTTCTGATACACTATCTCTATTGACACCAGCATAATAATAAATTTTATTATCTTGTACGGATATATGTTTTTCAGATGATGGTGTTTGTGCATTCTTTTTCATTTGTGATTTTTTTTCACCCCAATATTTGTTTACCATTACTTTGTTACTCCTAATAATTCTATTATCATAGCCATAGCATTTATTTCTTTATCAACCACTTGACTATCAGACAATTCATATCGTGCAATAATCAGTATACATTCAGCTACATGACCTTTACCCCAATCATCAACTTCGTCATATAACAAACGAAATAAATCAGCAAAGTCTGTAATCTTATTGTCTGCTAATAATTGCCTAATATCTTTAAATGCTGTTTTCTTATTTTGTGTTTTTAAAATCTTTAATAGTTTCAACTTATAATCATTCTGTATGATACTCGTGGTGTCTAGTTTAAGTTT
>MDSV01027755.1_pt1 | contig 18814 bp, 19 predicted proteins | sample 810851 | NCBI WGS metagenome assembly MDSV01 (sample SAMN05326640, study PRJNA326480) | marine metagenome | isolation source: seawater | place: Atlantic Ocean: North East | collected 2012 | reverse complement strand
TTTTATTAATATTAATCATAGGTTTGGGAATAGTCTTAGTGTACTCAGAAATTCTTGTTCCCAATCCTCCTGCTAAAATTACTACTTTCATTTTAAAATTTTATTTTATTGTTTCGTAAATATTCCATTAATTTTTTTTCATATGAAAATAACTGTTTCGATGAAAGATCAAAACAATTAATTTTTTTTGAATAGAATTTTTTATACCATAAAGTTGTAAGTTTTACTGAGTCTTTAAAATTTAAAATGGGTTCCCAACCTAAAATTTTTTTAGATTTAAAAGAATTTAGTTTTAAAAGTTTAGACTCTTTTTTTTTGGTTTTATCTCTTTTTATTTCCCATTTCACTTTTTTCCAATGAGTTTTCATTTCTTTTACCAGTTGAACTACTGCCTTATCCTGATCTATTTTAGGACCAAAATTAAAAGCTTCACCATTCATGCTGTTTTTATATTTTTTGCCATATATTGCGCACTGTATGTATCCTCTAATAACCTCTAAAACATGTTGCCAAGGTCTTGTAGAATTAGGATTTCTAATTTTTGCAGATTTATTCTTTGACCATGATTTAACACAGTCTGGAACTACCCTATCATCCGACCAATCACCGCCACCGATAACATTTCCTGCTCGCGCAACTGTAATAGAAATATTTTTTTTAAATTTGATAATTGATTTAAAATACGAGTTAATAATAAGTTCAGCTGCCCCTTTGGAGCCGCTATAAGGATCATCACCCCCTATTAAATCATTTTCTTTATAACCTCTTTTTATTTCTAAATTTTTATAACTTTTATCACTTGTAATAATAACTGCATGACATCTTTTTTTAACTACCAATAATGACTCTAAGACGTTCATTGTTCCTACTGTGTTGCTCATAAATGTTTCAACTGGCTTTTCAAAAGATTTTTTAACTAAGGATTGAGCAGCTAAATGAAACACATAGTCTGGTTGATTTTTAATAAATACTTTTTTTAGTTTTACTAGATTTTTGATATCTAGTTTAAAGTTTTTCATTTTTTTTTGAAGTTTTAATTTTTGAAAATGTGACGGGGTACTAGTCAAATTATTTGATATTCCAATTACTTTAGCTCCAGATAAAATACACCACAAGGTTAACCATGATCCTTTAAAACCTGTATGTCCAGTTATAATTATTTTTTTATTTTTAAAATGTTTGTTAAAAATTGCCATAAAAAAATATTTTAATAATTTTATTTTTCTAAAAAAAAGGGATGTTTTAATAAATTTGCATCAAATTTTTTTGAATTTAAATCAATTTTTTCGGAAACAAACTTTTTAATTACCTTTTCTGAAAAGTCCTTGCTTTTTGAGTACCTAATTTCTTTGATTTTCTCTTGTTCACTTGCTGGTATATTAAATATTGTGCCATTATTTATCCTTTCTGAAATTGAGTGAAAGGCTGATTTAACAGTCGACATTGTGTACTCAAAAGGATTATTTTTTAAATTTGATAAAGCATGATAAAGGATTGGACCATTATCTAAACCTTTTGAAAGTAAGTGAATTGTTGCACCTACGAGATGAGGATTGTTATCATAAAGTGCCCAAAAATTACAATCTGTTCCTCTATAGTATGGTGAGATTCCCATATGAATATTAATTGCTTTTTTTTTTATTAAAAAATTTACTAATTCACCTTTTATATAACTCGATCCAAAAATTATATATAGATCGCTTTCTAGAAATTGATTTAATAATTTATATTCGTATTGATTTAAATCACCGCTAGATAAAGGCAATAAACTAATATTTTTATTCGAATTTTTTATATAGTTGTTGCCAAAAATTTTCTTCTGAGCATCATTGACTTTATCAAAATAATCTTTGATGGTATTTGAAACTTGATAGTGGCCAGGTATTAATCCTTGAAAAATTGTAGAACTTTCTTGAACTACAAATAACTCTTTACAGTTTTTGGATAATAAATTAATAAAATAATTATGTCTGTTTTTATTAGAAGTAAATAAAGTTATTTTCATTCTTTAATCCTTCTAATTATTTCTGCATGATCTTGTCTTGCTATCTCTAATGGAGTATTATTTATTTTTAACATACCTTTATCCGTCTCTACTTTCATTATTTGCTTAAAACCAATTTCAATACCCAAACCTTTTAAAACTTTCAAAGTATTTTCATTGTAACTTCCACACGGATGTGACATGCATCTTATATCTTCCTCTTTTGTATTTAAAATTTTTGCTAAAATATACAAATTTTTCTTATATTCTTTTTCTTGATCATTTGGACTTAGCTCTTTAAATGAAGTGGGATGGGAATGGGAGTGCAATCCAATAGAATGTCCTAATTTATTCAAATATATTACATCATCTTTATTAAAAAATATTTCAGATTTAACAGTCTTGGGGTCAAAATTTTTTATCTTCATCATTTCAAACATTAATTTTTCATATTTTGTTTTATTAAGTAATTGATCTCTTACTAATCTGAATTTTATATCTTCAACAGAGTAATGAGGAAATTTATTTTTTTTTTCTTGTATTATAAGATTTTTTTCTAAGAAAAAATTAGACAAATCTCTATTTAAAACTTTGAAAAAATTATTGTAAAAATCGTTTATATTTTTGAAATAATTCATTCTAAAATATCTGAAAAATTCTAAGTTATCCGGTTTATTTTCAAATATTGAAGAATAAACAAAAAAAAAGCTCTTAATTTTTAATTCTTCTAAAACTGGAAGCGCAACATCAATCTGGCTTTTAACTGAATCATCAAAAGTAAAACAAACCTCGTTTTTTTTAAGTTTGTTATTTTTAAGTTTTGTTTGAAATAAATTTGCATCAATTATATTTTCTCGCCCTATAAACTTTATTATTTTATAAAAATCATCTTTAGCAATCGATCCTTGGCTTTTTTTATGTTTTAAATTGTCATGAAAATGATGAAACATAATTCCATGAAAAAAGTTATTTGTTTTGTTAAAATACATTTTTTTATATTTTATTTTATAATTTTGTCTTTATCTAGACCAATAGAAGCAGGTAAATTTGTATTTTTATAATGATAGAATGTAAATAAAATTAATCTTTTAAAATAAAAATAAGGAATAGAAATTATATGCTTAAAGCGTCTATTTTTAATAGTATTTTTCCAAGTCAAAAACTCGCACTTTAATGGTGATAAATGTAAATTTTGACTCTGTTCTGAAATAACCCCATAACAATAATTTTTCAATTTAATATTATATTTATTTTGAAAAAAAGCTAAATCATATTTTGTAAAATAATTCGTATCATAATTTACTTTGTGTTTTTTGTTAATACCTGACTTGTTATTTCTACTTATTTTATCACCCCACCATTTTAGATTATGAAAAGTCGAATTTTTAAATCGATTAGAAAAAGATATTTTATAAATTTTACAAAATTTTTTAAAAACTTTTTCAGATTTTTGGTGTAAATTTTCCAATTGAATAATATAGATTTTCTTATTTAATTTAATCATCTCATCTATTCCAAAAAAGATTAGCTTAAGATTATAATAAAGTTCTTTAGGTGTAAAAAAAAATCCATTTTTATATCTTGTCCAATTTTTAAGTGTTGAGGAAATTGATGCCAGTGGATTTCTAATTGTATGAATTATATCGAATTTAATATCTTTAAAATAAGAATTAAAATTAATTACGTAAGGTATTATGTGAGCGTTAATAACAAAGGTTTTAATATTACTTTCTCTAAGTTTAAAATTATATGCTAAATGAATAAGATAAAGATTTTGAAACAATTCATTTTTAAATCTTTTTTTTTTTTGGAAAATTGTAAAAATCTTTTGATAAAAAAATTTTTGTTTACTTTATAGAAACTTTTTTTTTTAATCCAAGCATATTATGTCTTTCAATATTAGATTTTCTTGAGTCAAAATAATATGCATATTTTTTAATAAATTCTTCTGCTAACTTTTTTTTTGATTTTATTGATAAAACTTTTATAAGCTCATCATTTACATGAAGAATACCTGGTATTTGTAAGATTTGTTTATGTCCATCTAATAAACTCTGAAAAAATTCAGCACCAGCTCTTGCGCCAGCCATTAAAACTAGTATTTTCATTTATTTAATAAAGAATTGATATTTATTTTTTTCTATAAAAAAATCTTAGTACTTGTCTTGAGGTTTTTGATGTCATAGAACCACGATGAACTCCAAATTCATCAAATATTACTACACCGCCTTTTCTCATTTCTAAGTCAAACTTTTCCGTATCTTTATCCGTATCCTCAATAAATTTGGTGTTTTCAATAAATTTCTCAAACTTTTCTTCCCCAGTAACGTTTACAATTTCATTTAAGTTATCTTTTGATAGAACTAAATTTCTTAATTTTAGTAGATCCCAATATGGAGCATATTTAATTTTTTTTGATACTATTAACTCTGCGACTGCTTTTGTAACCACATTGCTGTATGGTACATATGCTAAACATCCATTTTTACTTTGTACATCTGTTAGATAAAAAAAGAATTTTAATGATGCTATATTGATATTGTAATTCATCCCTGGTTTAAAAGTCATGTCCGAGTGCCAATCTATGCATGGCTCTTTTGAGATAGGACTGTAATAACTATCAATCATATGCAAATTTACATCGGTCTTAAAAAAATTTTCTGCGATACTTTTTAATTTAAGTTTTTCGGCTATTTCATTTAATAAATTTGAGGTTTTAAGTGAGCTCAGATCAAGCTTTAAAAATTTTATTATTTTTGCTCTTGTTTTTACCGGAAAATAACCACGTCTATCACCATGGCCTATGTTTTCCTGTTTAACATTTTTGAGTTGATCCAAAACTCTATCAACTTCAGTAACATTAAGAAAATTTTTAATAGTTAAAAAACCTTTTTCTTTTAAGTGATTTATATCAATATTCTTATCCATATAACTTAATCTATTCCAGCTAATGAGCCAATATCTCTCCAGCTGTTTTCACTTATCGGAAAAACTCCAACTTTACCACCCCTACTTTTAACTTTTTTTAGTAAAATGTCCATATCGAGATGTTTGTTATTTGACACAGCTTTAATAACACTGGGCTTAATCAAATAAAGACCTACTGATACTAAATAATTAAAATTTGGTTTTTCTGATATTTTTTTCAGTTGGCCATTTTTTTTATTTATTTGACATGCCCCGTATGAAATTTGGAAATTTTTAGATGCTGCCACAAGAGTAATATGAAAATTATTTTTTTTATGAAATTCATAGAATTTTTCCATATTAATTGACAAAATAGTATCACAATTAATAAGAAAAAAATCATTTTTAATCTTTCCTTTTAATAGGCTTATTGAGCCAGCAGTTCCTAATGGTATACGTTCATTTAAAAACTTTACGTTTTTTATATTGTTTTCTTTAAGGTAAGACTTTATTAAATTTTTTTTATAATGCAAACTAACAAAGAATTTTCTAACTCCATATTTTGAAAAATTATTCATAATATTCTCTAATGCAGTCTCATTATTTATTGGAACGAGGGGTTTGGGGAAAAAGTTAGTAAATTCTTTCAAACGTTTTCCTCTACCACCTGCCATAATTAAAACTTGAATATCTTTGAGTTTTTTTGATGGTTTAAAGTATTTTTTAAGATTTTTTCTAAAAATAATTTTTTTAACTTGTTTTTGAGAATTGATTAAAGGTATTAAATCGATATGATCATCATTTATTTTTTGAATTATTTTAATTACTTTTTTATTTTTTAAAAAATCTTGAGCATCCTTTTCGTAATCATTATATTTTAAAAAAACTGGATTTTTTTTAACATATTTATAAATATTTGAATTAATTCCAGCACCATTTAAAATAGCTCTTCTTATATCTCCATCGGTTAAAGTTCCAACTAAAAGGTTATTATTTTTTGTGATAATTAAACATTTTTCAGAATTCTTCTCTAGTTGTTTTAACGCTTCTCTAAAAGTTTTATTTTTATCTAAAATATATTCTATCATCTATATCCTATAAATATCTGAATTTTCAAAATTTTCTTGTGATTTAATCCACTCAATAGTTTTGAGTAGGCCTTGATTAAAATTAACTTTAGGCCTCCAAGAGCATTTATTTAATATTAATTTATTATCACATTTAAGTCTCATGACTTCACTTTGGGATGGTCTTATTCTTCTTTTTTCAACAATAATTTTTAACTTAGGGTTAATTATTTTTACAATTTTTTTAGCCATTTCAAAGATGCTTAATTCTTTGTTTGATCCAACGTTAATTGGTTGTCCGTAAAAATTATTTATTTTCATTAATTTTAAGTATGCATCACAAATGTCAGTAACATATGTAAAATCTCTTGTTGTATTTAAATTACCTAATTTGATATTTTTATTATCAAGTGCTTGAGTAATAATTGAGGGAATAACAGCTCTACTTGATTGTCTTGGTCCAAATGTATTAAAGGGTCTAATTATTTTAACTGGAAGTTTAAATGATCTCCAATAACTAATTGATAATTGATCAGCAGATATTTTGGATGCTGAGTAAGGAGATTGACCAATTAATCTATGATTTTCCTTAATTGGAATTGATTTAGCTGAACCGTATGTTTCACTTGTTGAAGTGACAATTAGTTGATCAATATTGAGATTTTTAGATGTCTCTAAAACGTTATAAGTTCCCTCAATATTAGTTTTAATGTACGCCAAAGGAGAATAATAGGAGTAAGGAATTCCAACCAAAGCAGCTAGGTGCAATATAATATCTTTACCCTTAGATGCTTTAAAAACAGAGTCGTAATCTCTTATATCTCCGAATAGAAAATTAATATCTTTTTTAAATTCTGAGTTTTTTAAATGACCTAAATTATATGTTGAATTATAACGATCAAAAGCGCTTACTTTATAACCCTTTTTAACAAATAATTCAGATAAATGAGATCCAATAAATCCACACGCTCCAGTAATCAAAATTTTTTTACTCATTTAATTTAAAAATCTTTAAATTTTTTTTTTAACAAATTTTTATTTTTTAAAATTTTTAAAATAATCTTGGGCATGTTTGATATTTTAAAATTATTTTCATAAGGGTTTTTTAATTTTTTTAATTTTTTTTTAAACGTTTTGTTATGAACTTTTTCAATATTTCTTAATATATCTTTTTCATTATATTTACAACTCACAACATTTTTAGGGATAATTTTACCTTTTTGACGAGATCCTATATTTAAAGATGGAACTTTTAATGTAGCAGACTCAACAATACCTGATGAGGAATTTCCTATCATAAATTCTGAATTTTTAACTAAACTAATATATCTTTTATATCCACAATTTTTAATTAGTAAATTTCCTTTTTTATTTTTTAAATTTTTTTCTATAAATTTTATAATCGTTTCATGTTTATGATCTGAGTTGGGATAAGTAACAACTAAATTTAATTTTTTGTTTTTAATTGATTTCAAAATTAATTGAATTTTACTTCTTAAATTTTGAAGTTCGTGTGTTGTTGGATGATAAGTTAATAAAGCGTAAGGATTGAAAAAATTAAAATTGTAGAAATTTGATAACTCCTTCTTAGTTAAAAACTTCTCTTTTTTTATGTTATTTAATGATAAAACCCCTGTAACAATTATCCTCCATTTTTCTTCTCCAAGCTGAATAAGTCTTTTTTTATAATTATTAGTCGCAACAAAATGATAATGACTCATTTTAGATATTGCATGTCTCACAAGCTCATCGGCTGATCCCTCAGTAACTGCCCCACCATAAAAATGAAATAAAGGTATTTGCTGCTGTATACTTATAATTGGACCTATAAGCATTTCGTATCTATCCCCTAAGACTACAATAAAATCTGGTTGAATTGCTTTTATTTTTTTTCTGAGAGCAAATATATCTCTTGTAAAATTTTCAATTTTATTTTTTTTGCTTATTTGAGTCTTGTTAGAAATAATATTAAATTTTTTATCAACAAATTTATAAGAATAACCGAATTTTTTTTCATAATGATCGCTAGATAAATATATAAAAGTTTTTATTTTTTTTGATTGGTTAAGTTGTTTAAGAATAGGAAAATACCTATCATAATCAGATCTACCAACAGAAATAATTAATCCCTTTTTTTTCATTTTAAACTAACCCCGGGACTGCTCGGTAAGTTTATAATAGAATTATAAACTTCAATGGCATTACGACATTTGTCTTTTTTAGAATTTTTAAAAATTTTCAAATTATGTAAAGGTTTCCATATAGGCCGACTGAGAAAACCAGACTTATGGAGTTTTTTTAATAAATTATTTTTTTTAATCTTTTTTTGATTTATTTTCATCGATATCAACCAATAATTAGAACGTACAAATTTGGGTTCTCTTAATATTTGAACATCATTAAATTTGTTAAACACTTTAAAATACGTTTCAAAGTTCTGTCTCTTGGCTTTTAAGATAATTGAAAGTTTTTCCATTTGAGCGCATCCTATTGCAGCATTTATATTTGATAATCTATAATTATAGCCAATGTCATCGTGATCATACTCCCACTTGTGTACTAACTTTGCTTGGGTGGATAAATGTTTAATTTTTTTAGCTAGTTTTTTGTTATTTGATAATACTATTGCACCATTTCCACAGGTTACAGTCTTATTTCCATTAAAACTTATTACTCCAGCTAATGAAAAGGTTCCAAGATGTTTTTTTTTAAAAAATGAACCTATAGACTCAGCAGCATCTTCGATGACTTTAATTTTGTATTTTTTGCATATCTTGTTAATTTGATTTATTTTACATGGCATCCCAAAAACATGAACTGCAATAAGTGCTTTTACTTTCCTTCCATTATATCTATTAATAGAATAATTTTTTTCTCTTATTAAGATTTTTTTAAAATATTTTTCTAGTTTATTAGGACAGACTCCAAAGGTATCCTTTTCTACATCAACAAAATTAGGATAAGCACCACAATGTTTTACAGCATTTGCAGTTGCAATAAATGTTAAAGAGGGGATAATCACCTCATCATTAAAATTAACTCCGATTGATTTTAAGCAAATCTGAAGTGCGCTGGTTCCATTTATAATAGCTACAGCGTTGTTTGCCTTGGTATATTTTTTCAGCTTATTTTCAAATAAGTTTACATATTTTCCCACGGTTGAAACATAAGTGCTATTTATACAATCAATAAGGTATTTTTTTTCGTTTCCTAAGAAAATAGGTTCATGAAGTTGTTTCGATTTTTTACCAACAACTTTTTTTAATCCTTTTAATATATAACTTTCAATAGTTTTGGACTGCATTTTTTTCAATTATTTTTTTTGCTTTAAGAAATTCCTTTTTAAAATCAATATCAATAGATCTTGACTCTGGCATCAAATAGAAGCCTGTATTTTTTGAAAAAAAACTCTTATTTTTCAAAATAGATTTAACCTTAGAAATGTAAATGGCACCATTAAGATAATGGTTAAATTTGTTGCCTTTTTTAAACTTTTTCGGTTTACTTAATCTATTATTTATAATGCTAACAGGGAATTTTCTATTTCTTTTTGATTTATAAACTGACACCAAAGAGTCGATTTTACTCTTATATGTTTTATAAATTGATTTATCGATATCATTTGTGGTTCTTAGAGGTGACGTCGGCTGTAAAAGAATTACAAAATCATAGTTATTTTTCTTTTTTAAGAGGTGAGTTACTACCTTAGATCCGCTTATATTAGATTTAGAAAGGTATCTAGGTCTCATTATAATTTTTTTTTTTTCTATTATGTGTGAAATTTTTTTTTTAATTATTTCACTCTCAGTACAAATGATTATTTCGTCAATATATTTCGATTTTTTTGCTATTTGATAAGTATGTTCAATTAATGATTTTTTTTTAATTTGTAAAAGATTTTTTTTTTTTAATCTTTTACTGCCATATCTTGCTGGTATAACCGCTAATAATTTTTTTTTATTAATCACTTATTTAAATCAAATATTTCTTTTTTAATATTCTATTTTGTTTAATGTTAACTTTTGATTTTTTTCCAATAATTTTTGAAATTTCTAAAGGCAAAATTCCTGTACCAGGTCTTTTGAAACAAAAATCTTTTTTTTTTAAACGTTGATTTTTTTTAATATTTTTCAAAGTTACAATACTTTTTCTGGATGCTTTGTGAACATTTAATTCTTTTTTTGAAAAACTTTTTTCAAAGTTACCAAGTATTACCTCTAAATTTCTAATTTTTTTAACAAGTTTTTTAAATTTATTTACTGTCATCGAAATTTTATGATCAGGGCCAACTAATTTGTTTGAAATTGTTACATGTTTTTCTATGACTGAAACATTTTTACTTACTGCAGCTAAACAAGCTTCCTCTCCAAGCGAATGATCGGAGTATCCTACTGGGTATTTAAATTTTTCAATAAGTGTATTAATTAAATTAATATTAAGTGATTTTTTTTCAGCAGGATAAGAGCTAACACAATGCATAATGGTTATTTTTTTATTATTAAACTTTGTTAGTATTTTAATAATTTTTGGTAACAAATTTAATGATATCATACCTGTAGAAACAATTATCGGTTTTTTTTGTTTTGATAAATATTCTAACATATCTAAAGAGTAAATTTCCCCAGATGCAATTTTAAAAAAAGGTACCTTAACAACCTTGTCCAGAAATTTTAAACTTTCAAGATCAAATGCTGAGCAAGAATAAATAATTTTTTTCTTTTTGCAATGTTTTGATATTTTTAAATGATCTAATTTACTTAGTTGATTTTTTTGACTTAGTTGTTTTACATTTAATTTTTTAAGTATTTTTTTTTGATACTGTGCTTTAAATGAGTCATCACTAAATATTTTTTCCGGGTTACCAAGTTGAAATTTTATACTATCTACATCAGATTTTGATAGTTTATCAATAATTTTAAGCGCTTGTTTTATAGATCCGTTGTGATTAGGTCCAACTTCAGCGATTATGAAAACTTTATTATTTTTTTTAAGTTTTAACATTTTTTTTTACTAAATCCTTTAATTTTGAAAAAGATGAAAAATTTTTATGATTTACATCTTTAGAATGAATTTTAATTTTGTATTTTTTTTCAATTTGAGATATTAAATTCAACATCTCAATAGAGTCTAGACTTTCTAAAATATCGTTACTTTTTTTTAAATTTTTTTTTAAGCTAAATAATATTTTACTCAATATTTTTAGGTCAATTTTTTTTTTCATTGAAAATAAGATTAAAGACTTATGATTTTTTTGAATTTTAAATCTTTGTCTTTTATTTCTTTTAATATTTCTTTTTTATAACTTGATGCTGTAATAAAAAGAAAATCTAATTTACTATACTCTTTTGAATATGTTTTTTTTACTTTGATATTTGCAGTTCCAAAAAATTTTCCAACTTTAAATTTATCAGAGTCAAATACCTTAATATTTTTGTCTTTATGTAAATTTAACAAATATAAAATATTATAAGCTCCAAATGTTGCTCCATGTATACCAAATTTTAAGTCGTGCTTTTTACAAAAATTTATTTTATCTTTTATCATATATAATTTATTCTCAAAATTTCTAAGGTCTAGAGGTTTAGATTTTTTAAGATTAAAATTTCCCGTCTCTTCTTTTTTAAAAACAGAAAAAATAGTATCGTTAAACAGTTTTGATTTAATCATTTTCAAATTATACTTAGAGAATAGGATTTTTAAAGACTCTCTATCAAAGTAATTTTGATGTTCAAAAGTAAACATATTGAAATCTGAATCTTTTACTTGCCTGCTTACTTCAGGAACTTCCAACAGAATTATTCCTTTTGGTTTAAGTAGTTTGTTGAGTAACTTCACACTATTATCAACATGTAGTATATGCTCTAAACAATTGAATAGAATGATTAAGTCAAATTTTTTGCTATTTAATTTTGAACTTGGAAAAAATAAGTTTAAAATTTTTAAATTTTTTTTTCCTTTTGAATTTTTTAAAAAGGGATCAACTACAGTATAATTAAGTTTTGGATACTTTTTTGTAATTCTATTGGCAAAAAACAAACTTCCAGCTCCAATTTCTAATAAATCAATATTATTTTTCAAAAAATTTTTTATCCTTTGAAATTGTTTTTCACCTAAATAATTTCCCCAGCCCTTTTTTTCTGGTGGTGGAGTATTGTGAACATAATTTCTGCTAAGATAGATTTTTTGATTTTTTAAAAAAGACTCTTTACTTGATTTTAACTGAAGAAATTTGTGTTTATTTTTTTTTAAAAAAAATTTTTTTGATTTTACGCTTTTAGAATTACTATTTGCCCCAATAAAAAGAGGAAACTTATTAAATAAAATACTATTTTTTTTAGTTTTTATGCTTGTAATATATGGCAACTTGTAAAGATTTTCTCTCATAAATATTATTTTTTTCTACAGAGTGGTAGGAATTATTAGAAATTAAAAAAGCTAACATGTTTCCTCTAGCAAAAGGTATTGTTTTAATTTTTTTAAAGTTTTTATCATTTAGATGTTTGCCATTATAATTTAGTTTATTATTTTTGTGTTTTAAAATATTAAAACCTATTTTTTTTTCAGGTCTTCTTTTTTCATTTAAATAAATTAAATTTGTAATTAAACGTGTATTATCATCTGTATGAGGATCCAATTTATATCCAATATCATCTTTCGATAATTCAATTCTCATATTTATATAATATTTTTCATGATTAAATGGCTTTCTAATTAAAGGTAGAAATTTCTCTAACATTGCGTTTTTATAATCAATATAAAAATTTTTCTTTATAAAATTAGTCCAGAATTTTGACTTAAAAAAATAATTATCATGCATATCATAAAGAACAAGAAATTTCCTTTTTGTATCGTATTTAGTATAATTACCTTTTTTTTGAAAATACTTATCTTCAGGATAATTTTTGATCAATTTTGAAACAGTTTTATCATCTAAAAAGTTGTTTATATTTATATGATAAAATGGTTTATCGACTAAATTTGATTTAAATATTTTGTGCGTAAGAACGTTTTTATTCATTATTGAAATCTTATATCTATTTAATTTAAATTTTCAATTGTTTATATTTTCTTTTTATAAATTAACTTTTTTTTCAATTAATTTTCTATCAATTTTTCCATAAGTATTTCTAGGTATTTTGTTTATGAACAAAATTTTTCTTGGGATTTTGAAGGATGAAAAGTTTTTTTGAAAAAAATTTTCAATTTTACTTTTATCGACATTTTCTTTTTTCTCTTTCTGAATTAGACAAATAGGGTGCCAAATAAGAATTGGATCTTTTTTTTTTGTAATTACAATTTCAGAAATATTAAATCTTTTTTTAATTATTGTTTCTACTTCCTCTGGACAAAGTTTTTCGTGTCCAACACTAAATGTATTATCTTCTCTACCTAATATATACAATTGTCCCCCTTTTAAAAAACCCAAATCCCCAGTATCAAACCAATTATTTGCAAATTTTTCTTTATTTAAACTGGGTAAATTTAAATATCCGCTCATTATTGATTTACCCGAAACAAATATTTTGCCAAATTCCTCATTGTTTTTTTTTTTAATTTTAATTTTTACATTTCTTAGAGGTTTTCCAACTGGAAATATGTCATTAAATAAAAATTTTTTTTCTAAACAGCAGTGACTTATTCTCGGTGAATTTTCGGTACATCCATAAAAGTTTATAAGTTTAGCTTTGGGAAATGTGTTTTTAAAATTTTTATAATCATTTAAATCATATTTCATTCCACCTGACATTACTATCCTTGGAGATAAAAACTGTTCTCTCTTTTTTAAGTATTTTAAAATAATCCTAAAACTTGATATGCTTAAATTTAAAATTGTTATCTTATTGCTTTTAATTTTTTTCACCAAATCTAAAGGGAATTTTAATCCATGATTATAAAAAACCACACTGCACATTGAGTCCATAGCTGTTAAAATTTGAGAGATTGCCATAGCATATGCAGGAGGACTAAAAATTATAGTTTTGTCTGAACTCTTTAATTTTAAATTATCTTTTATCGATTTAATATTGTTAAAAATAGCATTATTTGAAATCATTACTCCTTTTGGAACGCTAGTCGTCCCTGAGGTATAAATCAATAATTGAATAGACGAATTAAAAATTAAGTTTTTTTGTTTTAATTTTTTATATTTGAATGATTTAAGCCACTTTGCGTTTTTAAGACTCATTATATTAGATGAATTATCATAAAAAATTATTCTGCACCCAGAATTTTTTATAACATGTTTTTTTTCTCTCATGGATGAGTTGGGATTTAAAAATGTAATTACATTTCCATTAATACAACATGAAAAAATTAAACTTATCATTTGAAGTGAATATTTGGAGCTTATACAAACGACCTCTTTTTTTTTTAAGTTCTTCTTTAAAAAATTCAGGTATTGTTTAGTTGTTTCATAAAACTCACCATAAGTAATATTTTTTTCTATCAAGAAAATTTTTTTAGATTTTTTTGATTTATAATAAATATTTTTAAAAATATTATTAATCATTTGAGATTATGTTGGTATAACTCTAGCTGGGTTTCCAAGCACTTTAGTATTTTTGTTGATATCTTTCAGCACAACGCTGCCACTACAAATAAAAGAATTTTTTTGTATTATAATTTTTTTTGAAGCAATTACTGAACCCACGCCAATAAAAACATTATCATCGATTTCAACATTTGATCCAATGGTGGATCCGCCCCCAATAACACAATTATTTTTGATTTTTACGTTGTGAAGGATATTTATACTTGTACCAATTATATTAAATTGCCCTATGATTGTTTCATTTAGAATAACAGAATGACCACAAATGATAGTCCCAAGTCCTATCTTAGTATTATTTCCGATAAATGAATTCTTGTCTATTATTGGGGGAAATTTAAATTTTTTCTTTGACAAATTTGTGATTAATTTCTTCCTCTTTAATACATCTCCAATACAAATAATAAGTGAAAATTTTTTTGGTGGTAACTTTTTCAGGTAATCATCACCTCCTATAATCTTAATCCCATTAACTGTTTTTCCTAATTTTTTTTTGGTGTCTACGAATCCAGCAATACTATATTTTTTATCTTTTTTAAGAATATTTGACACCAATACTCCGAGTTGACCTGCTCCTACCAAAATAATTTTTTTTCTACTCATTTAAAAATAGTTTTATAAGTTTTAGGCCAGAATAATGACTCTTTTCTGGATGAAATTGAAAACCGGTTATATTTTCCTCTTGAATAATAGCCGGTATTTTTAGTCCCTCATAATTGGTAAAAGCGAGGGTAGAAGTTGCTTTATTAGTTTGGCTTACAAAAGAATGTATAAAATAAAAACTTTTTTTATCTACAAAATCGTAATTATTTTTTCTTGTAAATTTTATCTCGTTCCATCCAATATGTGGAACTTTAATTTTTTTTTTTGTGAGATCCAAAATATTTTTTACTTTACCCTTTATTATGTCTAAACCCTTATAATTTCCAAATTCTGAACTCTCAGAAAGTAAAAGTTGCATACCTAAACAAATTCCAAGTAGAGGTTTTTTTTCATTAACATGTTTTTTAATTGAATTTATAAGTTCATATTTTTTCAATAATTTCATGGCATTTCCAAAAGCACCAACACCTGGTAAAATAATATGTGTCGCATTGGAAATTATAGCATGATCTCTTGAAACTTCCGATTTGAAACCATTTTTTTCAATAGCTCTTTGAATGCTTAAAATGTTTCCGCAGTCATAATCAATAATAACTATTTTTTTCATATAAATAAGCTCATTTTTAATTTTTCTTTTAAAGCTTTTTTTTTAAGTTCTTTAATCGAACACCTGTTAAAATGAAAAGCATCAGCAATAGCAACTGCGCTCACTGAACTAGTTTTTGATAAACTGATTAGATGCTCGGGTTTTCCAAAGCCTCCACTAGCTATAACAGGAACGTTAACATTATTTGATACAAGTTCTACTAATTTAAAATCAAAACCCTTTTTTGTTCCTTCCATATCAATTGATGTTAGTAATATCTCACCGACCCCTCTTTTTGCAGCTTCTTTTGACCAATTTAAAACATCAACACCTGTCTCTTGTCTTCCATTTTCGGTAAAAACTTCCCACTTATTTGTATCAATTTTTTTAGCCTCAATTGATAGGACTATAGATTGAGAACCAAATTTTTTTGATAATTGATTTATTAAATCTGGTTTCTTAACCGCAGCTGTGTTTATGGCAATTTTATCTGCACCTGATAAAAATATTTTTTTAGCATCCTCTAGAGATCTAATTCCTCCACCTACAGTTATAGGAATAAAAATATCTTTAGTGGCTAAGTTAATTATATCTAATAAATTATTTCGACCATACAAACTGGCTACTACATCCATTAATAAAATTTCATCAATACCCTCGTTAAAATATTTTACAGCATATTCATTTGGGTTGCCTACTATCTTTAATCCTTCGAGATTTATTCCTTTAATTAAGTTTTTATTTTTGATGTCTAATCTAGCGATAATTCTCATTTTAATATTATTTTTATCAACTCAAAGCGGGAAAACTTATTTTTTTTTAAAAACCATATGTACTTCAGAACAGGTTCTGTTTTTATCAAGTACGCTTTGAAGCTCATTAATTAGGGAAAAAAAGTTTTTGTCTAAAAGAGTTTTATATTTTTTTAAATTATTGGTTTTGCAAGAATTAATTAAGCTTCTGTATAAATCTGGAAAATCAGCTCCATACCACCACTCTCCGGCTATCTTCAAATTATATTTTTTAGCTAAATAATTAAGAGATTCTTTTGTATATAAATTAGTATGAGCGGCACCTAAGTGTCTTGGACATACATTTTTGAAAGCGTTTTCAATAAAAGCAGATAATGAAAAAATTGGTACAGAAAAAAATAAATATTCAATATTTGATTTTTTGTATATTTCAATTAAATCATTTGGTTCCTCTAAATGAGCAAGAACACAAATCATTGATAAAACATTAGATGTTTTATCTTTTAAAATTGTACTCAAAGTCTGTTCCATGCTTAAGTTGATAAGTTTATTTTTTTTTAAAATTTTACTACCATATTTTACAAAAGATTTACTCGGTTCGTAGCCTACACCGTTAATTTTTCTAATTTCCAATGCTTTTAAAAATTGCCCAGATCCTGCTCCGATATCCAAAACTTTCATTTTAGATTTAACAACCTGTCTTAAAAAGTCCACTTTTGGTAGATGAATATTTTTTACTCGCTGATTAAAATAGTAGTAATCTTTGTCTTCGTCGTAATTTTTTCCCTTGTTTGCACTATATAACCAATTAGTGAATTTTTTATTATCACTATATATTGCATTTAAGTGATTGCATTTTTTACATAAAGTATAACCGACATTAAATTGAGTAAATATTTTATCTCCTAATTTGCTATGACAATTTTTACAAAATTTTCTAAATCCCTGTTTTTTCAAGTGATTATTTACTTTTAGAACAGATTTAAGATTATCTTTGTTGTCGTTATATAGAGACTTTTTTATTGCAAAAATATCGTTATAACTTTTTGAAAATTTTACGATTTTTTTCATTATTTAATTGTATAAACTAAAAAATATTAATTTAATAGTTTTTTATAAATACCTTTTTCTATTTTGCAAATATAAGACTTAAAATATAGAGTCTCCATAAAAAAATGCTATTTTCTAATTTAAATAAACTTTCGTCTGTAAAAAGTTTTTTGGAAAATATTTTTTTGAGAAATTTAGAGTTCAAAATTGATTTCTTAAAATGACCTAATTTTTTTCTTTCACTAAATATTAAATTTTGAATTGTAGGAGTTCCTAATTTTTTTTTATTAAAAAAATTTACTCCAGTATTAAACAATAAAATTTTTTTTAGTAATATTTTACTTTCTTTGTTAGAAAATTTAAGCTTAGAAGATATTTGATTGTTTATCATTTCTACTATTTGATGGTCTAAAAACTGAGGTCGAACCTCGATGCTATAATTCATTCCGATAGTATCGTGTTTTCTTAATAACATCGGCAACCATGTTAACTGATCAAATTCTAAAATTTTACTTTTAGAATCAGAGCTTTTTAAATTTACAGTATTTATATTACGTTTTAAGTTTTGATGAATAATTTTTTTGTTTCTTTTTTTTTGATAATTTGTAAATAAATTAATCTCCCTTTTGTAAAGTTCAATTAAATGTTCATCAAATTTAACTTTTTTTAAAAGTAAATTATATTGATCTTTATATCTATCGTAACCTCCGAATAATTCATCTCCCCCCTCACCTGTAAAACTTACTTTATATTTATAACTTTTGATTTTTTTATATAACTGAAATAACGCGATAGAACCTGGATTTGCAAGAACAAAAGGATTTTTATTTATTGATGTGAATTTATTCATTTCTTTTAGAACCAAATTGTAATTAATTTTTTCAGAGATTATTCTATTTTTGGTTTTAAACTCATTTTTATCTTCAATAATATTAAATCTTTTTAAATTAATCTTATTTTTTTTAAACGTGTAATCTATTATTTTTGAGTCTACTCCACTTGAAATCGTTGTACTAATTTTTGTTTCTGAAATTTTCCATAATTTATTTGTCTCAATAAATTTTTTTAAAAAATTTTTTCGTTGGTTATTTTCATTTAAATTAATATTTTTATTTGCTTTGAATGGTGACCAATATTTAATAATTTTTATATTTCCTTGTTTGCTTAAAAATAATTTTGAACCTGGTCCTAACTCGTAAATATTTTTATATATTGTTTTATTTTGAAAAGTTCGTCCTAAACACATAAAATTCATTAATGAGTCTTCATCAATTTTAAGATTAATTATCTTGAATCTCACTAAGTGTGAATAATCTG
>MDSV01193644.1_pt1 | contig 18815 bp, 14 predicted proteins | sample 810851 | NCBI WGS metagenome assembly MDSV01 (sample SAMN05326640, study PRJNA326480) | marine metagenome | isolation source: seawater | place: Atlantic Ocean: North East | collected 2012 | reverse complement strand
GGGGCCACAGGCGAGCATGGCGATCTCTTGGACATCATCCGCGCCCGGACGGGGATCACGCGCTTCCCCGACCTTCTCGCCGAGGCCCGAGCGCATCTTGGCCGTCCGCAGCCGGTCGTCCCGGATAGGCAAGAGCCGAGGAAGGCCAAGGCGCCCGGTGGCACTCCTGCGGCGGCGGCGCGCTTGTTTGCTGCCTCGAACCCGATCACAAGGACGCTTGCTGAGACCTACCTCCGTTCCCGAGGCATCACCCAATTCGGGGCGAACGGCGCCTTACGCTTCCACCCGAAGTGCTGGCATCGGGAAGAGGGGCAGACCCGGAGCATCCCCAAACCGGCGATGATCGCGGCGGTTACCGATGGGGCAGGGGCCGTGCAGGGTGTGCATCGCACCTGGCTGGCGCCTGACGGACAGGGGAAGGCGGCAGTGAATCCACAGCGTCGGGCTATGGGTCACCTCCTCGGCAATGCCGTCAGGCTGACCTCGCAGGATGACATCCTCGTTGTCGGCGAAGGCATCGAGACCATACTGTCTCTATCCGAGGCGATCCCCGGTCTGCCCGTCTGGGCGGCGCTCTCTTCGGGTCACCTCGGGGCGGTCCTGCTGCCAGAGGGGCTGAAGCGCCTCTACATCGCGATCGATCGCGATCCGGCCGGGCAACGCGCGGCAGAGAGGTTGAGCGCCAGAGCCTCCGAGGTCGGGATCGGTTGCCATGTGCTGGAACCGAGGCTCGGGGATTTCAACGATGATCTTCGGGCGAACGGCAAGGACGCACTGCGCCAGCATCTGGCAGGTCAGATCGGGCCAGAGGATCGGCATCGCCTGCCCAGCTGAGCTGCATCGCGCAGGGGGTCTGGGAGTGCGGAGCAGGGGGCAGCATCCCAGTCGTGGCTCTGGATCGTCGTCCTCACCCCATCCCGGGCCTTGCGCATCCACCCGTCAGCCCTGCGCGGCCTTCAAGAGATGGGCAGGCCGTCAAAGCGGTTGCCCCTGCAAGGTCGGCAGGGAACCTATTTCCGCCGGCGGCAAAGCCGCCTTTGCATCGCGAGACAAAATAGCCTCCCTGCCGACCTCCTCCACGCTGTTCCGGCCCCGGTGAAGCCGGGGTGAAGGGGCAACCGCCCCGACGGCTCGGGTCTGCCCATGAAGGCCGCGCGGGATGACGCGCGGACGAGACAGGCCCGGAGGCAAGAAACCGATGACGATCCACACCCACGACGATGCGTATGAACCCGCCCATAGCGCATCCCAGACCGCCCATGCGCTCGACGAGCTCCAGCTCTACGGCTATCGCCCCTTTGACGAGCCCGATCCGCGCCCGATGCCCGATGGGCAGCGCCTCGCCGTCGCCGTCGCCGACATCTTCGACGCCCTCGTCGCGACCCTGGAAGACACCCGTATGGAACCCGACCTCGAAGAGGTGCTCTGGGGCCAGGTCAACCTCTTCCACCGCGCCACGGCCCGGATCGAGCGGACGCTCGATGAGAACGAGCAGGCGCAGCGCCGCCTCCAGCGCGAGCAGGACGGCTCCGAAGTGAAGTCCGTCGAACTCGAGCGCCTGACGGCTGAAGGCCTGACCCTCGTCGAACGGCGCAACTGCATGGACATGATGCGCGATCACGCCGCATCCGAGTTCGTCCATCACACGGGATCCACCTGGCGCCCCCGCACCGGATCGATGGTGAACCGCCAGCACATGACCGCCGCCCTGATCGACAGCCGCGATTTCCTGGCCGCCAAGCGCCGCGCAGAGACCGAGGTGATGCTTCCCGCAGGCCCCAAGGTCGCCCTCACCGGTGGGGCCGATTTCAACGATCACCGCCTGATCTGGGGCAAGCTCGACCAGGTCTGGACCAAGTATCCCGACATGGTCCTCCTGCACGGTGGCAGCCCGAAGGGCGCAGAGCTCATCGCCGCCAAATGGGCCGAAGCCCGGGGCGTGACGCAGGTGGCCTTCAAGCCCGACTGGACCAAGCACGCCAAGGCCGCGCCCTTCAAGCGCAACGACGCGATGCTGGATGTGCTCCCGGTCGGGGTCCTTGTCTTCCCCGGAACCGGTATCCAGGAAAACCTCGCCGACAAGGCCAAGAAGCTTGGCATCCCGGTCATGAAGTTCGAGAAGGGGGCGTGAGCCCCCGACTTCAATCCGGGACAGAACATTGTGGAAACGTCGAAGAGCGCTTGATATTGTAGTCTGGAGAGAGGCGTCAACAACATGTTCGACATATCGCAGCAAATGGAAGTGTTCCCGACAACGGTCGATCTCAAGCGGATCGACCCGTCTCTCAACATGCGCCGCTTCTATCGAATGAGCGTTCAGCCGGACCTGTTTGGCGGCGCATGCCTTGTGCGGGAATGGGGCCGTATCGGGTTTCGAGGGCAGATGATGGTCGAGACGCACCCTGATGAAGGCAACGCCATCACCGCGTTGATGAAGCTGGCAGCGGTGAAGAAGCGGAGGGGTTACGTTCAGTGATCGTTCTTGGACGCCGCCATTTTCTCCATTTTCTCATCGCATTAAGAGTTCTGCTGGATCAATTGGAAGTGAGGTCCAACGCCTCGCCTCGCTTTAGTATCTCGTAGATCACCCCTTCGAGGATCGGAAGGGCCTGGCGATCCTTGCTAAGGAGAAGGGTGGCGAGCGCACTATGCGAAGACATCGCCCGGACCACTGCCGCCTGCACCACGCCGGGGAGGTTCCCCTTCATCGCTTGATCCTTACTGTTCTTGTCGATCTGAGCCATCACAACCGGGTTCTGGCGGGTAATCGCTGCAACCTGGTTCACGAAGGCGACTTGGTCCTCGATTGGGGTGGCCTCCCCGAAGAGGCTGTTCAAGCGCTCGATGAGCTCCTGCATGTAGACCGGTAGGGCACCAGGCCGTCCGCCGCCGCCACCGCTCTTTATGGGGTCGAGGGTGGGGGGCTCCTCATCCTCGCCGTTGCCAGGCTCCTCTCGCTCCACGATGTCATAGCCGGTCAGCGCGATTCCGTGCAGGTCGATCTCGGACGCTGGAATCCCATCCAGTCGGTTCGCGAGCAGTTTCGAGAAGGCGGCGAAGACCTCAAGGTCCGGATCACCGAGGTCGACGAGCTGCGCGACATAGGCGTAAAGGCGTCCGAACCGAGCTAGGCCCGCCTTGAAATCCGTCAGCGACACGATCGCTGCCTCGACCTGTTCGCGCTCGTGATCGGCGCGTTTCATCCCGTCTTCGTTCCCGGTCGCCTTCGCCTTCTGCCAGGCGTCCTCGGCCTCTGAGGCGCGGTTTCGAAGCTCCGTGAGCCGATGGTTATAGGCGTCGGTCGGTTCCTGCGTCGCGGCGTACATCGCCTTGTGCGCCGCCTCGTCATCCGTGCCGCTGGCGGCGGCCGTCGCTGTCCGAAACCGGGCCTTCTGGAAGTCGAGGACGTGTGTCTCGTCATAGACCCCCTGATCGTCGAGGAACTCCTTCAGGTCATAGACGACGTTGAGGTCCTGCACCTCCTCGATCTTGGCGCCCCGGTCATACTGGGCGAAGGCGGCCCGTACCACTTCCGGGTCGTTGATGAAGTCGATGATGAAGGTCTGGTCCTTCCCGGGAAAGGTCCGGTTCAGACGGGAGAAGGTCTGGACGATCTCGACCGCGTTCGCGATCTTCTTGTCTACATACATTGCGACTAGCTTCGGCTGGTCGAATCCGGTCTGGAACTTGTTCGCCACCAGCATGACCCGGTATTCCGGCCGGTCGAAGACGTGGCGCAGGTCCTTGCCGCCCGCGTCCGGGTTCATGTTCGCTTCGGTAAACTCCGCATCCTCCTCAACGACGAATGCATCCCCCTGCAACAGGTCGTCATTCGGGTGCATGACCTCTCGCCCGGTCAGTTTGCCCGAAAAGGCGACGAGGGCCCGGATGTACCCGTATTCCGGGTTCGCCGCGATGAAGGCGTCGAACGCCCGCTTGTACCGGACTGCAGAGGCCCGGGAGCTGGTGACCACCATGGCCTTCGCTTTCCCGTCCAGCAGGTGGGCCACGTTCTTCGAGAAGTGCTCGATGATGAAACGGACCTTCTGTGTGATGTTAGTCGGGTGCAGCGTCATCCACTTCGCCAAGGCCCGCTTCGCCGCCTTCCCATCAACCCGCTTCTCCTCGACGATCTCCTGCCCGAGGTTGAAGGCCGTCTTGTAGGGGACGTAGCCGCGAAGCACGTCGAGGATGAACCCTTCCTCGATCGCCTGGCGCATCTCGTATTTGTGGAACGAGACCGGGAGGTTGTCCTCCGCGGCGGGCCTTGTCGGGTCCGCCGGGCGCCCAAAGAGCATCATGGTCGAGTGTTTTGGGGTCGCGGTGAAGGCGAAATGGGACACGTTCGCCGGGCGCTTCCGGGACCGCTGGACCTCCAGAAGAATGTCCTCGACCGTCATCTCCGACATGTCCTGCTTGGCTGACAGGGCCAGTGTTGCCTGCAGTTTCGAGGCCGTGTTTCCAGTCTGGGAATTATGCGCCTCGTCGATGATCACCGCGAAGTTCCGGTCCCGGAGGGACTTTTCGGTCAGGATCGCCTCCATCGCGAAGGGGAAGGTCTGGATGGTTACCACGATGATGGGTGTGCCCTTCAGCATTGCCTCGCTGAGCTGCTCGCTCTTCGACTTCGACGACGTCTCCCTATCGATCGCCGCGATCAGCCCCTTCTGGTGGTCGATCTGCTGGACAGCGTCCTGTAGCTGTCCGTCCAGAACGTTCCGGTCTGTTACGATGATCACCGTGTCGAAGATCGGAGTCCCGTCGTCCCGGCGCAGCTTCACCAGGTCATGCGCCGTCCATGCGATGGTCGAGGTTTTTCCGGACCCGGCGCTGTGCTCGCAAAGGTAGGGATGTCCCGGCCCCTTCACCTTCGCGTCTGCGATCATCTTGTTGACCGCGTCGAACTGGTGGAACCGGGGGAAGATCAGGGTCTCTTTGACCGACCAGTTCCCCTTCAAGTCGACCACATTTTTCTTCTCGATATAGACGAAGCTGTGGAAGATCCGCAGGAACGCGTCCGGCTGGCAAATCTCCTCCCAGAAGTAGGCGACTGGGTACTCCCCATCGGCCCGGGCCGCGTTACCGGCCCGACCGTCATTCCCCTTGTTGAAGGGAAGGAAGAAGGTGTCCTCCCCCGCAAGCTTGGTGGTCATCCAGATCTCGCTGTCGGACATCGCGAAATGGACAACCGCGCCGCGATGCTGCGTCAGAAGCGGATGCTTGCGTTTCGTGACCGGGTCTACGGGCAAGCGGTCGCGCCGGTACTGGGCCTTTGCGTGTTCGACCGACTGGGTGAAATCAGTCTTCAGCTCAATCGTCGCCAGCGGCAGGCCGTTCAGGAACAGCCCGAGGTCTATGGCGAGCTCGCGGCCCGGGTGATATTTCAGCTGCGGCACGACCCGCAGCCGGTTCGACGCGTAGCGGTGCAGAACCTTCTCGTTGCGCTGGTCCTCCGGGGCCGCCTCGGACAGGTCGATGTGACCGGCGCCAGCGACCGAGAAGCCCCGGCGCAGGGTCTGTACCATTCCCTGTTTCTCCAGCGCGGTCTCCAGCCGGTCCATGACCACTGTAAGGGTCTTGTCGCCGTTCATCGCCTGAAGCCGGTCCCATTTCTGCGGCTGGGTGGCGCGCAGCCAGGCCTCCAGATCCTCCGGGTACATGGCGCGGTCCGCGTCATAGGCGTCGGTCGTGCCGACCAGCCAGCCTGCGGCTGCGAGTTCTTGGACGATATGGGACTCGAGGTGCTTCTCGTGATGCAGGTCGCTCATTCCGTCACCTCTGTACCGCCGGCCTGCGCCTGCTGCCACTCGTGATAATTCAGCTTCGAACCCCGGACCTTCCACTCTAGCCGTCCGTTGCTGTTCCGGTCCAGCACGACAGCCGCCGCGGCCGAGGGGCTGCTGAACGGCCAAGGCCTCGCGAAACGCATCCTGTCCTCCGCGTGCGGGATCAGGACGCCCTCGGCGATCATCTTGTCCTTCAGCCCGCCGTAGCTCTGCTGAACATATCCGGTCCCGATCAGGGCCTCGGAACCTTCCAGCACCACAAACTCCCCGTCTTCTTCGACGGCGGTCGCCTGAACGCCGCTCTTGTGACGGATCTCGAAATGAACCTCTTCGGCGGTCCGGTCTTCGGCGGGATTCTCGACCTGCGTCACGGCCCGGGGCTGGGGCTTGAGCATATCAAGCCCGATCACTGGCAGGATGATCTTCAGGTTCGACAGGAACTGTTCCATGTTCGCGACATCCGCCTCGGGCAGGCGGCGGCGGTCGGTGTCGGGCTGGGTCCCGTTATCCAGCGTCACCCGGCCCGCCTGCGCGGTCAGGCGGATCAGCCGCGCCTCGAGGTATTCGGCATGTCCCTTGGACAGGTCGTCGTCGCTGGTGGTGACGGTGATCGCGGTTTCCCAGAAGTCGCGCTTCTTCGCGCTCTGTTCGATCCGTTCGGAGACGGAGTTTCCCGACCCAATATAAACCCGCGTCACGCCGGGCTTGTCCGGGTCTGGGCCGGACAGGATGTAGACCCCGGTCCGGTCAACCTCGGACCGGGCTGTCAAATCGCCGAAGGCCGAGGCTCCGCTGACGAACAAAAGGCCTGTCCAGCCGTGGATCGTGGCCTTGCGCAGGCCCGTGGGCTTCCCGTCGACCAGGAAAAGCTGGATGGTACGCCCGAAGGTCTCTCCGGTGGTCATGCGGCCACCTCTTTCATAAGTCTTGCCAGCTTTGATTGGGCTGAAAACGGCATTCTCATACCTTCCATACCGCTCTGGCGCGCCAATCCGCCGGAAAGCCCATACTCGCAGGATCGGCCAACGGGCAGCCGTCGATTAGCGAAACAAGGCGCTGTTTCCATTCATTGCCCGGTGCGATCAGGGCCAAAAGGTAATCGAGCATCACCAGAGTGTTGTGCAGATAGCGCGGATCGGCATCCCGCATCGCAACGGGCAGCTTGGCGGGGTATTTCGGAACAGTCATCTTCACTGTGAAGCGCTTGTTCCACAGCCTGCCATGGTGGGCGCATATGTTGCGCACGTGGCTGATATGGTGGGCGAAAGACGTGACGACCCTTTCGTCCAGTGCGAAGGGGGCTGCAATGGCGTTTCTATCGCCGCGCAACTTCAGATCGCTGTAGAATTTCGAAAGTAGACCGAACGACATGACCTCTGCCGCCATCCAGACCGGCGGCAGCTTCGGCGAGGTGTATTTGTCGCGATAGTGAGTAGCGAAGGTGTCGCGCGAGCGGCTGAATTCCTTGTTCAACTCGGCAACGGCAGAGGCATGACGCCCGATATGGGCATAGTTGCCCTGTTCGAGATAGCCATGGGGCCCATAGATCATCGCCATGTGATGTGCCCATTGCGCGCGCAGGGCTACTTCGACCCGTTCGATAGCGTCCAGGACCAAGAGCCGCAATTCACGGTCGAAGATGTAGAGTGTCAGCACATCCTCGAAGGTTGTCCCGTCACGAAAGGCGTGATCGCCGTTGTTCGCGGCGGGCACCTCGAAGGGAAGCCAGTAGGCCCGCAGCCTGTAGTAGGAGATGAAGTTCAGGTAGTGCTGTGCCTGGGCTTCGTCCCCGACAATCATGCCGCGACGTTTGAGGAGTTCGATCTGGTCCGGGACGGAAACGGCGGGTTTTTCAAACTTCATGCGGCACCCCCGTGCCGCGAAAGCGATACCCTGAAAACAAGTAACCCGCCGGGGTGCGCAGTGCGAAACCGAGGTTCCGTCCGAGGCGTGGCGGGTCTTGTTGAGACATTAGATAGGGCAGGAATCCTACCAAAGCAATAAGAAACCGACCGGTCCGCGCCAAAAGTCATGCCGCCGCCCTCACGTCAATCTTCCCGGTCACGGCGGCGGTGATCAGGGCGGAACGCTTCTCGCGGAGAAGGTCGATGCTGCGCTCGGTCAGGGCGATCAGGCCGTCGATGCGGGCGGTTTCGGCCTCGATATGGTCGGCGATGGCCGCCTGTTCGTGGAGATCCGGCTTCGGCAGCTTCACCTTGCGGACGTGACTGAAGTTCAGGTCCTGTCCGTCCCGGATGAAGTTCGAGGTCAGGCGAAGGGCTTGAATGTAAAGGCTGGATTTCATCAGCGCGCCATAGAACCGCCCCTCGACATCCGGTCCGGGCTTCAAGACCGAGTAGGATGACCGGACGCTGCCGACGGCGCGGGCGCGCTCAAGCCCACCGTCCATGCTGCGCATGCTGATAACGAAGTCACCGACCTCGACATGCTTGCGCATGTTCAGGTTGACCACGGCCATGGTGACCTGTCGCTGTTCCAGCGCCTCGTATTCCGCCAGCGGGATCACCCCATACTTCTGGGTCGCGGACAGCATCTGGTCGCCTTCGCGCGCCCGTTCCTTGCTCTCGGTGAACAGAGCAGTCGGCGGGACCACCTCCCAATGGGCGGGCACGCGGCCCAGCCAGTCCACACCCGAGTCCTTCATCGGCGCGTCCGGGTCGATGCCCTTGGTCACCGCATGGGTGATCACGGCCGCCCGCTTTTCCTTCAGCAGTGCGATGAACCGGGTCTTCTTCTCGATCAGGCCGTCAATCTCGGCAGTTTCCGAGCGGAGCCGACGAACAATCTGCCGCCTTTCATCCGGGGGAGGAAGCAGGACGAGGATGTTCTTAATCGTGTCCTGATCCAAGCCGAACCGGGTCACCCCAGGGGTGTCAACGTAAAGGCGCGCCTTGTTGAGGTGGGACATGATCGAAAACTGAACATACTCTGCCGTGATGGGGTCAAACGTCCTGATGATCGACAGATGATATCCACAGACGACGCCGGGCATGTCCTCCTGCACAAAGGCAGGAACGCCAATATCGCGAGGGTCCTCTGAATCCTTCGTGATGATCACGTCCCCGGCACGGAGCCCGAACTTCTTGATCTCCGCCTGCGAGGCGGTTGCTTCCATGAAATCGAGATCGGGGGTTATGACTTCGTTGTAATAGACGTCGGTATAGTTGCAGAGCCGGACCGACACTTGATCATCATAAGTTTTCTTGTCGACATTGCTGTTGGAAATGTCGGCCACGAAACGGAGACGTTTTTCTTCCCAATGAACCGGAAGACGGTGGACCCATTCGATTTCACTGGGTCTCATTTCGGCATGGCGCCGGTAACTCATTCCGTCACCTCCGCCAGCACCGCCGCGATTTCCGCCTCGACCGCCTTCAGCTCGGCGTCGATCTCCTCCAGATCGCGGGGCGGCCGGTATTCATAGAAGTAGCGGTTGAAGTTGATCTCATACCCCACGACGCCCACCTGGCCGTCGTATTCGTCGCGGAACGTCTCATCCACATAGGCGTCGGGCGCATGGGGCAGCACCTCCTGCGCCATGTAGTCCCGGATGTCGGTACCGAGGGGGATGTTTTCGAAATCCGTCAGGTCGTCATCGGGGATGACCTCACCCTTCTTGTCGCGCACCGGATCGAGGTCCGGGTCGCGCACGCCGAAGGATTTCTGGAACGCCTTGATCAGCGCGGCGTTCACTTTGTCCAGCCCCGCATCGCGTTTGGCCGCGTTCTTGACCCAGGCCTCGAACCGGTGCCAGCCATGCGCCTCACCCATGTCCGCCTCGAACAGCGCAGTCCAGGCGGTCTGCTGGTCCGGGGTCAGCTTGCCCCAGGCGGTCTCATCTGCCAGCGCGGCCAGCCCCTCGGCCGAGATCACGATCTTCTTGCGCAGCGGGCGCAGGACCTTCACCCGGCGATACCCAAAGTCGCGGCTGTCGAAGATCCGGCTCTCTTTCGTCTCGGCGGAGTCGGCATACATCTGGACGATCTGGCGAATCTGGTCATCCCCGACGCGGCGGCGCTTATTGCCCTCGCTCTTGCGCATCGGCTCGAACAGCGCGGTCGCGTCGATCAGCTGGACCTTGCCCTTCCGGTCGGCCGGCTTCTTGTTGGACAGGAGCCAGATGTAGGTGCCGATCCCGGTGCGGAAGAAGATCTCGGTCGGAAGCGCGATGATCGCCTCGACCACGTCCTCCTCCAGCAGGTAGCGCCGGATTTCGGATTCCCCTTGCCCCGCGTTCCCGTTGAAGAGGGGTGAGCCGGACAAGACGATAGCCGCCCGCCCGCCGCCGCGCTGCGGCGCCTCCAGCTTGCTGAGGAGGTGGAGGAGGAACAGCATCGACCCGTCGCTAACGCGCGGCAGCTTGGGGCCGAACCGGCCCTCGAACCCCTTTTCCTGATGTTCCCGGACCACGGCGGCCTGATCCATCTCCCATTTCTTGCCGAAGGGCGGATTCGAGACGCAGTAATGGAACCGTTCGTTCGCCAGCTTGTCGTCGGACAGGGTGCTGCCCAGCTTGATGTTCTTCGACAGGTCTCGGCCGGGATCGGACTCGACGGTCTTGAGGAGCATCGAGGCGAGGCAGACCGCGTGGGTCTCCGGCTCCAGCTCCTGCCCGTAGGGCACGATGACCGGGGCGATGGAGTAGCGGTCGCGCAGGGCGTTTACATGCTCCATCCCATCCGACAGGAAGCCGCCGGTGCCGCAGGTCGGGTCATAGAGCGTCCGGATGAGCCCTGGGTTGTCGATGAAAATCTGGTCGTCCGGGTCCAGTAGCAGCTCGATGGCTAGGTGGACCACGTCGCGCGGGGTCATGAAGTCCTCGGCCGCCTCGTTCACCTCTGCGCCGAAGCGGCGGATCAGGTGCTCATAGACGTTCGACATGACGCGTTCCGGAACCGCGTCCGGGTGCAGGTCGATGGCGGCGAAGTTTTGACAGATCTTATAGAGGACCCCGGCCTTGTCCATTCGGGCCAGCGTGTTCGCGAAATCGAACTGTTCGAAGATGACCCGGGCGTTGTCGGAGAAGGAGGCGATGTAATCCTCGAGGTTCTGGCGGGTCCGGGTCGCGCCGAGGCTGCGCAGGTCGTAGTTCGAGGTGTTGTAGAACGGGTAACCGGTCTGGGTCCGGAGGATCACGCCCAAGTCAATCGGGCTCTCCTTCATGGTCTTGACGGTTTCGCGCACCTGGTCCCGAGTCGGTTCCAGCACGCATTCCAGACGGCGCAACAGGGTGAAGGGCAGGATTACCTTACCGAAATCGACGTGCTTGAAGTTCCCCCAGAGGTCGTCGGCGTTCTTCCAGATGAAATCGGCGAGAGAGGTGTTCGTCGTCTGGGTGTTCATCTATGCGCCTTCACTGTTATTCGTTTTCGTCTCAAGGTGCTGTTCCAATAATCGTGCTGCCAAACGGAAGCCGTCGACCTGACTCATCCGGTGCCGGACACAGAGCTCCTTGAAGGCCCACCGCTCATCCTCGGTGATCTTCAAATTTAGGTTCGAAAGCTTCGCGGCATCATCACCCATCGGGCATCTCCTCGCGGATAATGACTTATCTTCCATTCTTCCATTAAAGAATTCAATCACATTTGCTTGGACGGCCCCTTTTCAACCTGATCCACAGTTGGAAAGCGGATTCTTTAAGGGGACTTCAGATCCAGTTCCTTGTTCAGCTCGATCTGTGTTCTTTCGGGTTTCGCCGACAGCTGCGATGTCTTTGTTTCTGAGAGTATTAGCCAGTACCTCGTATGGCGTCGCTCACCGGTTCGGCTGAGCGCACCTTTCTCGACTAGATCCTGCAGATCGCGGGTTGCGGTTGCGCGTGAAGTTCCGGTGATCTTGAGATAGTTGTCGGCGCTGAGGCCGCCTTGGAAACCGCCAGGGCCTTCCCGAAACATTCGAGCTATGGCCTTGGCCTGGCGTTCATTCAAGTGGTCTCTGTGACGATCGTAGAAGTGTGCCTTGCTGATGAAGAAGCCGACGCGGTCGAGTGTTGCCTGTTGGGCCTTCAAGACAACTTCCGCGAACCAGACGAGCCAATCGGTCACGTCGAGCGTTTTTTGATGCTGCTCGAGCTGATCGTAGTATCCCTTGCGCTCCTTCTCGATGGTGAAGGCGAGCGAGATGAGGGTCGGCTGGCCAATGTCCTGCGCCAGCGACTTTTCAGCGAGGGCGCGACCCAAGCGGCCGTTGCCGTCTTCGAATGGGTGGATACTCTCGAAATAGAGGTGGCTTAGCCCTGCGCGCGTCAGCGCTGGAAGCGGCTCTGCTCCCCCCGGACCGGTCTTGTTGAACCAATTCGCGTATCGCTCCATCTCAGGCATGACCCGCTCCGAGGGCGGCGCTTCGAAATGGATCGTGGGCCGGTCAAGGCGGCCGGAAACGATTTGCATCGCCTCGGCGTGTTGTCGGTAGGCCCCAATGGTTTCCAACCGACGGTCATGGGACAGGAGCATCCGATGCCAGCGGTACAGTGTCTCATGGGTTAGCAGCTCTGCAAAACTGGAATAGACGTCGACCATCATTTCCGCGACGCCCTGTTCGCGCGGTTTGGCAGGGTAGCTGTCCGGATCGAGGCCCAGATGGCGGCGCAGCGAAGACTGGACACTGAGCCGATCGAGGATTTCACCCTCGATGGCGCTCGTCTGCATCGCTTCTTCGCTGAGCAGTTCGATGCGGAGTTGCTCGCGTTCCGGCTGGCTGACATGATGGACCGCGCCGAGGATTTCTCCGGACGACAGCAGGAACGTCTGCTCAAACGGCTCCAGAGCAGAGGCGTCATACCGGAAACCCGGCCAATCAGGCAGCGTCCAGTTCCAAGCCATGAGTTATAGACATCCTTTCTATAGCTCATATTTAGATCACTTCTGAGGCATAGAAGTCAACTCTATCGCTCAAAGGACCTGCGGGATGGGATGACCTGCAAACCGACGCGAGGCCTTGAGCTAGGCCTTTTCAAGGTGCGTCAGATCTTGCTGGCGAGGTCTGGGGGTCTTCGGATCGACTGGGTTCTGTTCCGGCGCTTGAATGAATGGTTCATAGCGAACGTTCGCCATGGCGCCGTCGAACCAGGCAGGCTGCACGTCGCCATTGTTCCATTGGTACAGGTAGCCAACCAGATTTTCAGATGTCTTGCAGAGGATGCGCATGATCGGTTCGCCAGTCAGGCGGGGCTTCGTGTTCATAATGCGTTCCTCCTAAATGGACCTCGCAACTCGTCACTACTGAGGTCTGAAATTCCCTATGACGCTCATTAGCGCCACGCTTTCCGCAACTGCAAGGCGAGCTTCCGCCGGTGGGCGAAAATCCACCGGCGAAATGCAAGTTATCTTTTCAGATAGGTATCTTACGGTTCATGCGGCGATGCAGCGCGAACCGCAATTTCTTCCAAGATTTTGTCGATCTCGCCCCATATGCGTGGTTCCACTTGGCCGCGGATCAGAGCCCATTTACTCAAGACGTCGAGGGGGTCGTGGTCCCGGAGGAGGACACCCAGGCTGGCCGCATCGACTGCCAGAGATGTCCGGGCCTGCCACTGCGTGTTTCGAGTGCGCCGCTCCTCAGCAATTGGCGCAAAGACCGGCGACAGTTGCCAGCCTTTGACTGCACGGCGCAGGGCGGCACGCACCACATGTGCTGGGTCAACACCACAAGTTTCTAGCGCTGCTTCCTGTCGTTCGAGTGCGTTGACCCTGATGTCGATCTTCCGGGTCGGGCTCAATGCGCGCGCCGATACGGGAGCTCTCAGGCTGGTATGCGGGTCAGAGCTTTCCGCGGTGACTTGGTGCGGCGCCACGGTACCTCCCGGCACAAGCTCTGACTCGTGCCGATCAGCGTCAACGTCAGTGGCTGGGGTGCCTGTCTTTGTTGCTGTGACCTGTGCCTCATCTTCCTTCCCGGGAATCTCGCGGTCACCCTGTTGCAGGGTGGCGGCGTAGGCTGGGTCGGGCCTGGTGATGGTCGGGATCTTCTTGCGCAATCGACTGTCCTCACGCAGCAAGAATATTGTTGAGGATATCCGTCGCCTCCTCGAGCGCCTCGACGACATGACGTACATGTGGACGCATCAGAGGGTTTGGATCAGATTGCTTTTCCAGCGCCAAGGCGTGGAGAAGCCCCTTCTGATCCATCTCCTTGTAAGTGTTTCGTCGCATCATGACGGTCTCAATCACCGGAAAACGGGTGAGCGCTTCTTCAATCAGGGCGGCGTCAGCACGGGTCGTTTTCGGGTCTACCATGTTCAGGACGACGTGGTGGCGCGGAAGGCTGGAGGGGTCGTCAACACGGGATTTCAGCTTCTCATACCAATCGGCAGTCTGTGCGCCGACATCGAAATCAGACGTCGACAGCATGACGGGCGTCACGATGTGGTCCGCAAGCACCGCGATGCCGTCTGACCATTCGGCACCGACCCCTGCGGTATCGATGAAGATGAAGTCTGCCGTGCCTGCCATGTAGACCTGATCGATCTGATCCTCGACACCCGCCACGCTTTCGACGGTGGCCGAGCAGAGAAGCGGCGAACTCAGCCCACCGGCTTGCGCCCGAGTATGCCAGGCCCCGAGTACCCTCGTGCTGTCCGTGTCGATCAACATCACTCTGCGTCCGGCGGCGATCGCGGCGCTGATCAAGGCGCGCGAAAGCGTCGTTTTTCCACTGCCCCCTTTCCGGGCCATCGCTGCGATCACCACAAGATTTTCGTTCGGCATTCTGATCCTCCGCAAAAATAGTGAATCGCAACGATAATGCAAAAATGTCGCTAAACGCATGAGGCGGAGGGGTCAAGCAGAAGTCGTGATGCGACCCGCGTTTGGCATGCAGCGGGTGGCGTTGTGCGATGACCGTGCGACGCCTGCCGTGGCGCCTTCAGCATTCGTCGCGGGGCACCACACACCCTCCAAATGTCGGGATGCGCTCGGCGATGTGCTGCGGACGGACTGCAGGTGACGGATAGCGCGCTCCAGACAACGGGATGCAGCCTCGCGTATGGCGTTCCGCGGGTGACGCGAGACGGTTAGCATGCGGCAAAGCCCGTGTTGCGGGGTGCAAGAGGCGGGGCGCAAAAGACGCTATGCGCGATGCGGAGACCGCATCGCGTGGTGCAATGAGCGCGAAGCGCGATCCATTTGACAAAGGACGGAAAATCGCCTCTGCAGGGCGATTTTCTATATTGAGTACAAGCCCTTATGGCCGACTCCACTTGCGTTGGGAGTCGGCGGGCTTGTACGAAGTTGGCAAGAAATAGGAACGTTAACTTCAAAATGCCCCGCCGCCGCAGACTGTCAGAGATCGAACGATCGACCATCGCCCAGGACCGCCGGAACGGCGTCTCCGCGGCGTCGTTGGCCGCCCACTACGATGTCAGCCTCAAGACGATCTACAACGTGGTGAACCACTGGGGTGAGCGTCAGACAGCGAACTGCAGCCGATCGCGGGTTGTGGGGATCCGGGTCTCGGACGACGACCTGCGCCGGTTCGACGCGGCGCTGTCGCGGCGCGGGATTGCGCACCGCTCGGATGCCATGCGCCGCCTGATGCTGGCGGCCGAAGGTGTCTTCCTGCCCGACGACGAGATGTGTGACGAGTTGCGCAGCCTCGGCGCCGCGCTCAACCGGGTCGGCAACAACGTGAACCAGATCGCGCGACGTCTGAACGAGGCCAAGGTGCGGGGCGAGAGACTGTCCTACCCGGCCTCAAGTCACCGTGACGTCCGCGCCCTTGCAGGTTTGGTCTTCGATCTGGCCGACCAGGTCCAGGAGATGTCGCGTGCGCGGCGCAGCCTGCTGGACCTTGAGATCAGCTCTGCCCTGGCGGGCCTCGCCGAGAGGGATGAGAATGGCGCGGAGTGACCGGGTCCGTGGCATCGACCCGGCGCTATTTGACCGAGGCTGGAGCCGGGTTTCGGGATCCTGGCAGGGGCTTTCCAAGGGCGCGCAGATGGTTCGCGCCGCGCGCGGCTATTCGCCAGCGATCTTCAAGGCTATCTCGAAAGGGGGCTGCCACACCGGGGCGCAGCTACGGGCGCAGCTCACATATCTCACGACGAAGTCGACCCATATCCTCGACAGCCGCGGCACCCATGACGGGAAGAAGCAGCTCTCGGAAGCCGAGATCAACCGAGTGGCGCGGCGGTTCGAGAACCAGTGGAACGAGCGCTACAGCCCCAAGCTTGGCCATACGTCGCATCTGCTGATGGCATTCCCGGTTGGGACCAGGGGTGAAGAGGTGCGCGATATCACCCAGGCGGTCTGCGAGAAGTTCTTTCAAGGTGAGGGGTCGCAATTCGACTATATTGCTGCAATACACCAAGATCGCGCGCATCCACATGCGCATATCGTTCTGAACCGCCGCAGCAAGGATGGCGAAATGTTCTTTCTCGGGAAGGATCATCACTTCAACTACGACGCCTTTCGCGAGGCGATGGTCGAGGCGGCCCAAGTTCATGGGATCCGCCTTGAGGCGACGCGTCGTCTGGATCGCGGCGTCACGACCTACCGCGCCGAGATCGATGAAATCTACAAGGCCCGCGACGAAGGCCGTCCCCCTGTCGAGCGCCAGAGAACCGGCGCTGACCTGGCGGCTGCTCTCGAGACTGTCCGAAACAACGCTTTGATCTACCGCGGGCTCGCGGCGGAGGCGTCACGCTCGAATTTCGAAGACGTGTCCGAGGCGCTCGAGAGGGCCAGCACCATCCTTGCCAGTGGCGGTCAGATTCAATCTGATGGAGCCATCTACATGTCCCAAGACGAAGCAGCGTTCGACACACTGATCACCGAGTTTTCTCAGAATATTCGCCAGATCGAGGCGGCGATCGACAGGGCGCCGGCGGCCGAGAAGCCGGTGATCGAGCGCAAGCTGACCGACGTTCTGGCCTCGGTCGCGCATCTCAACCCGCTTGGGGATCGCTCCGCCGCTCTGGTCGATGCTCCGTCCCGGGACGGCATCTATGCAAGGCCAAACGCCAGTGAAGATCATCTCGCGCGCCTTGACGACGGAGAGGTGGCACCAAAGCTGGCCGAGGCGTTGCAAGGTACTGGCATCGATGCCGAGGCTGTGGCCGCGCGCCTGCGGGAAGGGGCAGGCAATGCCGCATTGGAACGCCAATGGCTGGCACAGGATCTGCAGGCGATTGCCAAAGAAAGTAGCCTCGATCTGGACAAGCCTGAGGACCGGGAAGAAGCGCTCGACCGGCTGGAAGCCGTTCATGTTCGTTTGGGCGATGTTCTTACCGATGTACGCGTCCTGCGCGCGCCAACCGAGGTCGATAAGGTGGATGACGCTGAGGAAGTGCTCGGTGAGCGGTTGGCGACACCTGGGGGCGATCTCGTGAAGGACGGGCCCGACATTTTTGCCCCATCGGAGCGGCAGGCGTTCAGGGCGCTGGTGGCGCAGTTCCGCCGGACGGATTTCGATCATCCGTTCTCCGACGACCCGTCGGTCCGGCGGGCAGGTGCCGTGGAGGTTGAAGAGGCCCGCGCCGCGTTCGACGCCTACGCGCAGAAATCGCCGCAACATGCCGAACTGGCCTCAATGGCCTGGGAACAGATAACTGACAGTCGAATGCCGCCGCAATATGCGGTATCGGCGCAGGACCGCACGCTGCATGCTGGCGACATGGACCTCGCCTTGCGGGATCCCTCGGATCATCTCGGTCCGATCACCGAAGAGCTCCGCACCCTCGCCCGCTATCGCACGGAGATGCCGGATGAAGAGTTCGGGCAGGCCGTCCAGGACGAAATCAACCACCTTCGTTCGCTCGGCGCGTCGCGTGCCTATATCAGCGAGCGCAGTTTCGAGATCGAAGACCAGGCGCGACAGGACTTCGCCGAGCGCCGGTATCTGGAAGAGACAGCGCCAACCGTCATGGCCTTTGTGCGAAACGCCGACGTCGAGGGCCCGCTCTCCGAGTCAGAGCAGCAGGACATCGTCCGGCAGGTCAACGAACGGCTAAGCCCCGACGCAATCGACGCACTGCAGGCCGGAAACGCGGACGTCCTCGACAAATTCACCGAGGATCCGCTGCGACAGCTGGAACTTGCCAAGACCTATCTCCAGAGCAGCGAGGTCACTGCGCATGGTCCGGCCATGGAGCGCGTTCTCGATGCTCTGGCCGAAGAGCAGATCGAGGCGCAGCGCGCACGCCACGCTGCGGCAGATGGCGAGAAGGGGATCACCCATGGATAAAGGCAAGATTGCCCTCGGAGTGTTGAGCCTCGTGCTGGTCGGTCTCGCCATGGGCTATGTCGTGGCGACCGGCTTTGTCATGTTCCGCTATGGGCTTTCTCCCACGCGTTTCGACGTCACCCTGCTTGCCCGCGAATATCGGGGTCTATCTCAGTTTGCACCGAAAGACTTCCTCTGGGTGAACCTCATCCTGGGCGGCTTCGGCCTGGCATCGCTGATGCTGAGCGTCACGCTTCTGGGGGATGCATTGACCCGCTTCGGGACGACGCATTGGCAGACTCGCAGCGAGATGAAGAGGAACGGTTTCTTTGCCAAGCCCGGCGGCGGCTTCCTTCTGGGCAAGCTCGGCTCCCCGAAATCCAAGCGCCAGTTCCTAGTCTCAAAAACCTTCCCCCACGCGCTGATCGTGGCGCCCACGGGCCGGGGCAAGGGCGTTGGGTTCGTGATCCCGAACCTGCTGACCTACAAGGGCTCCGCCGTGGTGCTCGACGTGAAAGGCGAGAACTTCCGCGAGACCTCGCGCTTCCGCGCCAGCATGGGGGACAAGGTTTTCCGCTTCGCGCCGACCGACTGGGACCGACCGACACATCGCTATAATCCGCTGGCTCGCATTGCTGCCATGACCAACCCCGACCGGCAGCAGATGGAGTTGAAACTCACCGCCAAGCTCTTCCTGCAAACCGACAACGAAAAGCTGAGCGGGCTATTGGCCGGGGGTATCGACCTCTTCGTGGCGGCCGGGCTTTTGGCCTTCGAGCGCGGCGTGCCGACCATCGGCGAGATCTATCGCATCACAGCCTCGGGGGGCGACAAGCAGAAGGAATATTT